>Ga0310697_10000589_pt1 | contig 47540 bp, 36 predicted proteins | sample 172DNAGHGlowgp2_FD_203883 | JGI IMG/M metagenome (GOLD analysis project Ga0310697, IMG submission 203883) | Sheep rumen microbial communities from Palmerston North, Manawatu-Wanganui, New Zealand - 1728 DNA GHGlow gp2 (v2) (version 2) | ecosystem: Host-associated > Mammals > Digestive system >...
AGAACAGCGCCTATGCGTTCGACCTTGCGAACCTGACCCGGCAGATGCTGGCGAACCGCTTCGACGCCCTCAAGAAGCAGTACGAGGCGGCCGTGGCGGAAAAGGACCGGGAGACGATGAAGACGGTGTCCGCCGAGATGCTGGAGATCATCGCCGACATCGACCAGGTCATCGGCACGCACAGCTATTTCCTGGTGGGCAAATGGATTGCCGATGCCCGCAGCTGGGGTGTGGATGACGGCGAAAAGGCTTATTTCGAGCGCAATGCCCGCAACCTCATCACTACCTGGAGCGACAAGGACATGCTCCTGAACGACTACGCTTCCCGTACCTGGAACGGCCTTACCGGGACCTTCTACAAGGTCCGGTGGGAGAAGTTCTTCGCTGCGGTGGATGCGGCGGTGGAGGCCGACGGTTCTTTCGACGAGGAGGACTACAAGGCCTTCTCCGACGACGTGACGACCTTCGAGAAGCAGTGGTGGGACGAGTGCCTGCACACTTTCCCGGCGCAGCCCGTGGGGGACGCCAAGGCCATAGCCGCGCAGCTGTATGCGAAGTACAGGGACCGGATTATCTAGCGGAGAGCGACATCAGCAGCTGATACTGCTGGTTGACCGCTTTCGAGAACGAATCGTCGAGGATGGCATCCGAGAGGGTGCCATCCTCCGTTTGTATGCGGAGGCTTTCGATGTGTCCGTAGGCGAGTTCCCGAAGCTGGTCCATGGAGGGGTACAGGTACAGGAAATTGGTCTCGTCGCGCGTCTGGGGAAGGGTGATTTCCTGTCCGCCTTCCAGGACGAAGGTGACGGGGGAGTCCGGGGTGATCCGGTACTGTTTTTCGGCCCCCAGCTGGAACGCCAGGTCGATGTCCTCGGCCGCCGTGGTCTTGTAGTAGAGGTGGCTCAGGATGATGTTGTACTTGAAGTCCTTCCCGTCGGCGACGAGGGGATTCGCCGCCGTCATGATGCTGCCTTTCTGGTCGATGCGCCCGGCAGGCTCGGCCGTCAGTTCGATGGTCTCCGCGGCCGCCTTTTCAAGGGCGTCGCAGTGCCGTTCCAGGAGGGCGGAGAAGGCGTTGTCCCGGAAGTTGTACTGCAGGTAATCGTCCGGGTCCCAGCCGGTTGCGAGTTCCAGGGACTTGACCCCCTTCAGGAGTCTTTCCATGTCCGCGGGCTCCAGGGCGTAGCGGAGCCGGTTGAGGTACCGGCCGTCCTCCAGGCGGGACTTGGTGGGATTGTCGGAGCCGATCTGGTCGGCCCGGACGAAGGCGCCGCCGGCGAGGTTGGCGCTCATTTTCACGCCTTTGGGGGCCGTGAAGGCCGTTTTCTGCCGGAGGTCGAAGAAGAGCTGGTACATCCAGGATCCGTCTTCAAAGCCCACTTTTTCCACACGGACTTCGAAGTCCCGGCAGGCTTCGGGAACGGTGGAGATATGGGTGATGCCGCCGGAACGGTAGTTCGTCCGGATCTGCTGGGCGGAGAGGGAAAGGCCCAGGGCCAGAGCGGCAAGAAGCAGGAGTGTCCTTTTCATATTCGCCTGCAAATATACACAATCGGTGCCGTTGACGGGAAATTTTTCGTAACTTTATCGGCACTGAAACAAGAATCGACCATGTACACTTACCGTACTTCCGGGGACAAGTATGTCCTGAGCCTCGACAACCATGTGGAGATTTCCGAGGCCCTTGCCGCCTTCTGCAAAGACCTGGATATCCGCTGCGGGGCCGTCTATGGGCTCGGCGCCATCTGCGAGGCGACCTTCCGCTTCCTGGACCCCGCCACGAAGAAATACGTGGACAAGACCTTCTCCGAACAGATGGAAATTACGAACCTCACCGGCAATATTTCCCGCAAGGGCGGGGAAGTGTATCTGCACCTGCATATTACGGCCAGCCGGCGGGATTACACCTGCATCGGCGGCCATCTCCTGACCGCCCGCGTGAACGGGGCCTGCGAACTCGTCGTGGAGCGCTTCGCCTGCGAGGCCGGCCGCCGCTTCGATGAAGAGACGGGCCTGAACCTGTATGATTTCTGACCGTCGGTCATTTGAACTGATTTGCGCTTTATCATCTGCTTCGGTTTTGGTACATTTGCATAAATGAACAAAACGAAGCATGCTATGAAAGCCTCACATCTCCTTTTGGCATTCCTGCTGATCCCGATGGCCGGATGCGGAGAGAAACCGCTTCCGGAACCTCCGGTCGTCCCGGAGCCGCCGGATAAGCCAGTTCCCATTTGCATTTCCACAGTCATCGAAACCCGTGCGACCGATACTGCCTTCGAATCGGGCGATGCCGTGGGTGTCTATGTAGTGAACCGGGACGGATCCACCCTTTCCGATTCCGGGAACCATGCGGACAACGTCAGTTTCACCTTTGACGGCTCGCTTTGGAAAGGGAGTCGTGAGATTTACTGGAAAGACGCATCGACCCATGCTGACTTTTACGGCTATTATCCCTGGCGGTCTTCCGTCCCCCAGGTGCGGAAACTGCCGGTGGCGGTGTCGGCCGACCAATCCACGGAAAGCGGTTACCGGTCCTGCGACATCCTTTGGGGCAGGACCACGGACGTGGCTCCTACGTCCGATCCGGTTTCCATCCGGATGCGCCATGCGATGAGCAACTTGCTGATTTACCTGGAGCCCGGGAACGGGTACGACGCCGCTTCCCTCCGTGCGGACCTGCAGTCTGTCGTGGTGAAGGGTGTTCTCACGCAGGGAACCATGGACCTTTCCGATGGGAACGTGACGGCGTCCGGAGAACCTTCGGATGTCATCCCGTTTGCCGAAGGGGACCATTACCGCGCGCTGATTGTTCCGCAGGCCGTGCAGGATGCCGAACTGGTCCGGGTTGAGGTGGACGGTTTTTCTTTTCCGCTCCGTACAAGCATCGTTTTCCAGCCCAACCGGCAGCACACGTGCACCCTGAAGGTAAACAAGACCTCCGAAGGAATCCATATCGGTATTGATTCCTGGGAGACGGACGGGAACGACTATGGTGGAACCGTAAACTGATTGGAACATGAGAAGTAAAGCTTTTTTCTTTGCGGGAATGCTCCTTGCGGCAGCATCCTGCTCCGTGCATGAATGGGATTCCCCGGAGTCGGCGGAATCTGCCGGGAAGATTGAACTTTCCGGGAATATCGACCAGGTGTACGAGACCCGTGCCAGTGACACCGGTTTTGCCGATGGCGACCAGATCGGCGTATATGTGGTGGATTGGACCGGTACGTCTGCCCCGGAACTTGCGGCGCAGGGCAACCGGGCCGACAACCTTCGCTTCACGTTCGACGAGTCTTCATGGAAGTGGATTCCGGACCATGACCTGTATTGGAAAGACAAGACGACCCATATCGACGTGTACGGCTATTATCCGTATGCCGAATCGCCGGAAGACGTGACGAAGATGCCCTTCGAGGTCCAGAAGGACCAGTCCAAGGCCGGTGGTGACGGAATCCTGGGCGGTTATGAGCAAAGCGACTTCCTGTGGGGTGCCGCCTTGGACAATGCTCCGACGCAGCGGACGATCAACCTGAAATTCCGTCACCGGATGGCCGGTGCGCGGGTGACGCTGACCGAAGGAAGCGGCTTCGACTCCGCGGAATGGGCTTCGGCCGAAAAGAGCGTCATCCTCCAGAGTGCCGTCCGCACGTCCCTGATCGACCTCCGTACTGGCGAAGTGACGGTGACCGGGGAGAAACCGGCCACGGGCACCATCGCCGCCCGCTCCGGGAATGACTGGCGCTGTATCGTGGTGCCCCAGACCATTGCCGCGGGGGATGCCCTCGTTACGGTTACGGTGGGCGGAATCGCCTATTCGCTCCGGAAAGGCGAGGCCTTCACTTTCGTTCCCGGAAAGCAGCACAACTTTACGATTACGGTGAACAAGCGGGCCGATACCGGGACCTATGAGTTCGTGGTCACCTCCGAAAGCATCGTCGCCTGGGAGAATGATTCGGTGTCGCACGACGCAACGGCGCGGGAGTACATCGTAGTCAACGTTCCGAAGGCAGGAGGTTTGGAGAATGCAATTACCAGTTTAGGAAAGGACCTTACCAAGATCCTGAATCTGAAACTTACAGGAGAGATCAACAGTCTGGATTTCGGGGTCATGAAATACAAGATGACCCATTTGCGGGCCCTCAACCTCAAGGAAGTCCGGATTGCGGCTTACAATGGGTACGGAGACATGGAACCTGGCATGTATATCCGCGAAAATGCGGAAGACTGTATCCCGGCCCAGGCACTGGACCGCAAGGCTACCCTGGTTTCCCTGGTCCTTCCGGACCGCTTGAAGGAAATCGGGGAGGAAGCCTTCCGGGAAGATGCAAATCTGTCCGGCTCATTGATCCTTCCGGAAGGGTTGACCCATATCGGGCGGTTAGCCTTTTATTCAGACGTTTCCTTGACTGGCAACCTGTCACTTCCCTCAACCCTTCGGACATTGGATGAAGGAGCCCTCTCTACGTGCGGATTCACCTGTGAACTCAAGCTCCCTGACGGCCTGATCCGTTGTGACGGGTTCGGCGGAAACAAGGGGTTCTATGGCGAAATCCGGATTCCCGAAAGTGTGGAAGAACTCGGACAGGGTGCGTTTGCCGACAACAGCGGCATGACCGGATCCATCGTCATTCCGCAGAAAGTGACGGATATTCCCGCCGGCTGTTTCAGCGGGACTTCACTGGGGGGTACGCTGACCTTGCACAACGGTATCGCCACCATCGGGGAAGGTGCTTTTGACGGGAGCGGACTCCGGGGAGAACTTCGCCTTCCGGAAGATTTGGAGGTCATTGGCAGCAATACCTTCGCCGGATGTGATTTCTCGGGTGAACTGGTCCTTCCGAAAAAACTGAGAAGGATCGGAGATTGGGCTTTCGCCTACAACTGGCGTTTGACGGGCGTGCTGGAGATTCCCGATGACGTGCTATCCATTGGCGCCGGAGCCTTTGCCAATTGCGGCTTGGAAGGTGTGATTTTCCCCGCGGCATTGGAATCCATCAGCTATAAGGAAATCCCCGGGAGAGGTCCAGCGGGCGCCTTTGAGAACTGTTTCTATATCGGCCGGATCGTGTGCAAGGGAACCATTCCCGCCCACATCCAAAGCGGAGCCTTTGACGGAGTGGCCAAGGACAATTTCACGCTGGAGGTGCCCGAGAGCGCCATTGCCCAGTACCAGGCGGCTGACGGCTGGAAAGACTTCAAGCGGATTGCCGCCTACCGGAACTTCGTGATCCGTCCGCAGGTGGCGACGGCCATCAATACGTCCGTGACCCGAGATTTGGTCCTGACGGCCGACGAACCCTGGACCGTGGAAAGCCAGCCGGAGTGGGTGGAACTGGACCGTACTTCCGGTGACGGCAAATGCGAACTGAAACTCACCTTTGCGCAGATGCCGCATGGCGCTGCAGAAAACCGCGAGGGTGAAGTGGTCTTCAAGATGCGGGACAAGGATTACCGGACCCGGGTGAAGGTGACGCAGTGGGAGTCGGACAAGGAAGAAGACGAGGTGGTGACCCTCCAGAAGGCTACCCGGGGCAAGGGCGTGAACATCGTCATTCTCTGTGACGGTTACAATGCCAAGGACATCCATGACGGGAAGCTGCTGGCGGATGCCACCCAGACGATGGAATACTATTTCGGCGTGGAGCCTTATAAGACCTACCGGGACTATTTCAACGTCTATACGGCGGTTTCCGTTTCGCCGGAGAGCGGTGTAGGCAGCGTAAACACCATTGTGTACAACAAGTTCAACACGACGGCCAAGGGAGGCGTGACGCTGGGCGGACGCAACAGCGACGGCAGCGATTACGAATACATCATGGATTACGCCTGCAAGGCCCCGACCGTCAGCCGGGACAACCTGGGCGAGACGCTGGTCATCATGGTCCCCAATACGGCCGACTACGGCGGTATCTGCTATTGGTGGCCGGACGGTTTCTCCATCGCTTACTGTCCCAAGAGCGATTACGGCTATCCGCTGGACTGGCGGGGTGTCATCCAGCATGAGGCGGGCGGACACGGATTCGGCAAGCTGGGGGATGAGTACATCTACCACAATACATTCATCGACGCCTGCGGCTGCACGTGCTGCGCCCATTTCTTCAGTCATGAAGGAGATTACAACATGAATATTTCCATGACCGGCAAAATGAGCGAAGTCCCCTGGAGCCACTTGATCTTCCACGAGAAATACCGTGGTTTTGTAGATATCTTCGAAGGAGGCTTCATGCACAACCGCGGTGTATTCCGCAGCGAACAGAACAGCTGCATGAACAACGATATCCCCTACTACAGTACCATTTCCCGCGAATATATGGTCCGTCGGATCATGAAAATCGCCGGGGAGGAGTTCACTTTCGAGAAGTTCGTGGAAAGGGACGTGACCGATGCCGGTACTGCGGATACCCGGGCTTCCTGGAAACGGCTGACCCCCTATGCTCCGATGGGCCTCAAGCATGCGATGCCTGTGATGATGGGAACGGGGACGGAAACACATATTCATAATCACAACTGATGGAAACGATGAAAAAGACCATGACAGGGGCTCTGGCCCTCCTTCTTCTTCTTTCCGGTTGCACAAAGCAGACTGGGGACAGCCTTCCGGATGAGATGCACTTCGTGCCTGAACGTGCCGGCGTTACCCGGGCGACCGATGCCGGTTTCGAGATCGGGGACGCCGTCGGTGTCTATGTCACTCGCTACGATGGACAGCAGCGGCAGCCACTCCAGCTGGGCGGCAATTACGCCAGCAACGTCGCCGTAACCTATGACGGTCACAACTGGTCCTGTCAGCCCAAGGTCTTCTGGGAAGACGGTCAGTTCGACGTATATGCCTATTATCCGAGGACGGCGGTGACCTCCGTGGACGAATACCCTTTCAGCGTGGCACTGGATCAGCGGGTAGCCGCATCAGGGATGCAAAAGAGCGCATGGGAGCAAAGCGACTTCCTCTGGGCGTGCAACGTCGGGGTCACCCGGAGCGCAAGTGTTCCGCTGGTGTTCTCCCACAAGATGAGCCGGGTGGATATCCGTCTGGTGAAAGGGGAAGGCTATGAAGGGGACATCCCGTCCGATGCGACGGTCTATGTACACAATACCGTGACGGACGCCCTGGTGGACCTGTCCACCGGCGATGTCCTGAAAGCACCGCGGGGAACGGCCCATACCGTGACGGCCCTCCGGCGGGGGACCGGCTTTTATTCAGCCCTCCTGGTCCCGCAGATGCTGACCAACCGCGTGCCGCTTTTCGAGGTCGTCTGCGGAGATGTCTCCTATTTGCTGGAGAGCAAGTTCCAGTTCAAGAGCGGCGTGTGTCACACGGTGAATATCACGCTGTCGGATAATCCGGAACGGGTCCGTATCGACATCGGTGGCGAAATCGTCGGCTGGGATTGATTGCCATGAAACGGTTATCCGCCCTTGTCGGAGCAGTGACCTGCCTTGTCTCTTGCGCAGCTGACCCGGATCCTGCCGGGTGGATGCGGGCGCCGCAGTTCCTGTCCACATCGGCGGAAACCGAAATCTGGACGGCCCGTTTGGAGGCGAAGATGAGCCGGACGACCGGGATGACCGGATGCGGTTTCACGGTCGAGACGGATGATTTCCGGCAGGAATACCCTTCCGACCGCCTCGGGGAGACGTTCGAGGTCCGGCTCTCGTCGCTGACACCGGATACCGAGTATCGCTTCCGGGCCTATGTGGACAACGGGCCTGAGCGGATCCTGTCGGCGGAGAGCCGGTTCCGGACCGGTATCCATGTGGAACTCCTATCCTTTGAGGCGGAGCCCGGCGTATTCCAGGCCCGCCTGACGGCGGTCCTTTCCCGGATGGATGTAGTTGAAGAGGCTGGATTCGAAGTGGAACGGGACGGTGGCTGGACGCCGGTATCATCCGGGGTAGAGCGCACGGAAAACGGCTTTTCCCTGTTATTGGAGGACCTTTCTCCGGAAACGGATTACCGTTGCAGGGCTTTTTTCATGGTCCAGGGCAGAAGGACGACCGGGGACGATATCCTCTTCCGGACGCTTCCGGAGTCCGGAAACCGGATCCTCTCCACCGGCGTGAAATCCGACGTCCGCTCTGCGCTCCTGACGGCCTCCCTGTCCATGGACCGGGGTCTCGGCACCTGCGGATTCGGCATCGGCAAGGACGGAGAGGCATTCCGGGAGTTTACCGTCCCGTCGGACGGCCTGTCGTTCTCGCTCCATGCCGAAGGCCTGGAACCTGACACGGCCTACCGTTTCTATGCATTTGCCGAGGCGTACGGGCGCCGGTTCCAGTCTGAGGAAAAAGTGTTCTATACGCTTCCTGTTCCTTTCGGCGAGATTTCCTTCATCGCCCTTTCCGCCGACCCTGCCCGTGATTCCGTCCACCTGTCGGCCACCCTTTCGACTCCTGATGCTACGCTTTCGGAAGTCGGTTTCGGGATTTCGGTCAACGGGATGGACTTCATCGAATACGGGGCTTCGCAGGATGGCGACAGGATGACGGTCGTCCTGAACGGACTTTCTCCCGGGACGGAGTATCTGTATTATGCCTTCTTCGTGTGCGACGGCAGCCGGGCGCAGAGTGAGTATGGATCTTTTACGACGCAGAATTGATTGAAGATGGACATGAAGCATTTTCCCGAAAGGGAGTACCTCGTCCGGCAGATCGAGGAGAAGTATGGAAAGACGGTCGCGACCCCCAAGGAATTCGAGGCCTTGTCGGAAGGAATCGCAGTCGAGGTCGGCGAACGGGTCTCGGCATCTTCGCTGCGCCGTCTGTTCGGCTACGATCAGTATGAGGGCGCTTTCCGGTATTCAACGCTGGATGTCCTTTCGCGGTATATCGGTGAAACGAGTTTCCTTGCATTCAGTGAACGCTTGAAGAACGAACAGTTCCTGTCATCGGATTTCCTTACATCCGAGCTTGTCCGCATCCGGGACCTTTCCGAGGATGACCGGATCCTGGTCAGCTGGAATCCGAACCGGCAGGTGTTGCTCCGGTGTCTGGGCGACGGCCGCCTGGAAGTGGGAAGCGTGAAAAACAGCAAGCTCCGCGAGGGAGATACCTTCGAGGTGTCGGCAATCGTCAAGGGGTATCCGATGTATGTCTCGGGGCTGGTCCGTGACGGGAAAGAAATGCCTTTCTATGTGGCCGGGTCGGAGGACGGGATCACCTCAGTGCGGATCCTGTAGCGTTTCCCGGATCCTGTCTGCCGTCTCTTGCACGGCCTGGTCGATGTGACGGGCCTGGTTCTGCCGGGTCACGGACCGGACCGAAAGGACGGCCATGGCGATGATGACGAGAGACAGGGCTACGGACCGGGTCAGCTGCCGGAAGACGTTCTGACGGCGCAATGCCGTTCTGAGGACTTCGACGGAGGGAAACCGTCGTTCGGGGTCTGCCTCCGTGCAGCGCTGGGCGATCCGCTTGAGGCGGGGTGCCATTTCGCCGATGAGGATGCCCAGCGAGTAGATGTCGGTCCGTGCATCTACGGGCTTGCCGGCGACCAGTTCCGGAGAGGCATACCGGCGTGTGCCCGAGGCTCCTTTGTTGGCATAATGCAGGTCGGAGTCGGCGCAGCTGAAGTCGATCAGTTTGACGTTCCCTCCATGGTTGGTGACCATGATGTTCCCGGGCTTGATGTCCCGGTGGAAGATCTGTTTCCGGTGAAGATAGGCCAGGGCGTCGCAGAGCTCATCGAGAATCTTCCGGGACATGTCGGGCGTCAGGGCGCCTTCGTCCATCAGCTGCTCCAGCGTCTTCCCGTCGATCCATTCCATCTCGATGGCGTTCCCGATCCGGGGAATCTGCTTGTAAGCGTAGTACTCGCAAATGTGCAGGTGCATGGCGGAAAACCCGATTTCGAATTCCTTCCTCAGCAGATTTTCGTACAGGGGGTCTCCGCAGTATTGCGGAGCAAGGGCCTTGTACACACGGGAACGGCCGCCTTCCCGGCACAGGTACAGCCGGGTAAGGCCGGAACCGGAGACGGACAGCGGTTCCAGGGTAGATGGCGGGAAGTTTTCTTCTTGTACGGGCGGGTCGAAGAATCCGGATTGTTCAGTCATAGCTGACTTCAAAAATACTCTTTTTTTTGCTAATTTTGCAATGATGAAGCCATATTGTTACCTGCTTTCGGTCCTTTTGCTGACCTGGGGTTGCGGAACCCGGGCCCCGGAGCCGGTGTCCGAAACCAAGGCGGACGCCGATGTCGTCTCCTATGACGAGGAATGGTATGGCTTCAATGGCAGGACCATTGTCCGGAAAGACAGTCTGTACGGCGTCCTTGACGAGGAGCGCCGTATCGTCTTGCCTGTGGTGTACGATGCGGCGGAGTTTCTCAGTGACGACGTCCTGCTGGTGAACCGTCTCGGCTCCTGGCTTCTGGCCGACAGGTTCGGCCGGGTGTTCGAGGAAGGGCCGGATGCGGCCGTCCTCCGGGAGAATTGGCAAGTACTGTATGAACAGGCTTTGGAAGCGGACCGGGAACGGTGGGACGCCGTGCTGGACCGGTTTGAAGAATTGTGCCGCCGGGGGGCCATGCTTCGTTCCGGACATCCTTCGACTGCGGAAATGACGGCATTCGACCTTCTTCAGGAGGAGCTGATGTCGTATCTGGACGATACGCCGGGGCGGCCTGACGAGCAGCAGCAGCTCCGTTTCGAGCGATTGGTCGGGACTTATGCCGGGCTGCGGAAATGAGACTGAAATTGTTCTTGCTGTCGGCCCTTCTCTTCGCCGGGACCCTCTGTGCCTTCGCCCAGCGTGCGGACCGGATCAAAAGCGATCCGGAAACGATCTGGGCTTCCGGCAGGGGCGCTACCTCTTCGGAGGCTGACAAGGCGGCGCTGGAGGCGCTTCTGGCCCGGTTATCCCGCTATGTGGATTTCCCGGACCATCCGGGGCGTGAATATTCCTTGATGGCGACGTTCCGGGAAGATGTCCGTCGATTCAGCCATAGGATGTCGGACGGTGCGGCCGTCCTGCGCTATCTGTCGGAATCGGAAGTTCCGCTCATCTTCGAAGCCCGCCGCCGGAAAGTGGATGAATTGGAAGAGACGGGAGACCGTACCGGCAAGGCCGTATATTATGAATGGGCGGAGGTGGAACTGTCCAGCCTCCCGGGCCATCATGCGGAGCGTCTCCGTCTTCTCTCCCAGAAGCGGGAAACGACTCCGGACAGGAATCCGGTGGATATCCGTGCCCTGCGGATGGAACATCTGGAACGGGAGGTCAGGCGAATCCGGTCGGCCTTCCAAAGCGTTCCGGCTTCTCTGGAAATGTCCGCGGCAAAGGTTCCCGAGCCTGAAACACCGTCGGTCGATACCCTGTTGCGGCCGGAAAGGGAACCCCTTGGGAAGCTTCTGCCGGCTCCGCAGCGTGGCGCCGCTTTTCCCGAAATACCGTTTCATCCCGCGTTCCGTGCGGCCCCCTTTCCTGTAGAAAGGCCGGACGCCGGCGGGCGGCATGACCGGGTCTTCCTCCTGGCCGGGGCTGGGTTCCTTCCCGAGATGTCCGCCGGTCTTGCCGGTGCTTTCTGCCGGGGCCGCTGGGGCATGTATGCATCGGTATATGGGAATTTCGTGGCTTCCGCTGCCTCTTATGTTTGCCGCCGGGACGGTTCGGCCGGAGACCGGTATATCTGGCCCACCGGAGCCTCCCGTGTCTCTTCTCTGCAAGTGTCTGCCGGCGTCTGCCGCAAGGTGATGCCGGGGCTGGCTGTCACGGCCGGCGCCGGATGGGGGCGCCGCGCCGTCCTGTGGGAGGATTCCGCCGGGGCCTGGGCGTACGTGGAGGATCTGTCGGTCCAGGGACCGGTCCTGGAAAGCGGACTCATCGGGTGGCGGGGAGCCCTTTGTGGCAGCATCGGATTGTCCACGGTCGCTTTCCGCACGCTGGGGGTAAAAATAGGGGTGGGCGTCAGTTTCTGACGCTTCCTTGTGGAAGAGAGGAATTTTTTTTCTACCTTTAAGGACTAAAAACACTAGAACTTAGAACTGACTATGTCCTTCGTCATGATCGTTGAGCTGCTCATTGTCCTGGCAGCCTTGTATGTGGGTTCCCGGTACGGGTCCCTGGCCCTCGGTGCCATTTCCGGCATCGGCCTGGCCATCCTGGTGTTCGGCTTCGGCCTCAAGCCCGGCACGCCTCCCACCGACGTCATCTACATCATCATCGCGGCCGTCACCTGCGCCGGTACCCTCCAGGCCTCGGGCGGTATGGACTGGATGATCCAGATCGCGGAGAAGATGCTCCGGAAGCACCCCCAGCACATCACGTTCCTGGGCCCGCTGGTGACCTTCTTCCTGACCGTCCTCGTGGGCACGGGCCATGTGGTCTATACCATCATGCCCATCATCTGCGACATCGCCCTCAAGAAGAACATCCGGCCGGAGCGCCCCTGCGGCGTGGCTTCCGTCGCGTCCCAGGTGGGCATTACCTGCTCGCCGATCGCCGCGGCCGTCGTCGCCTTCGTCACCATTTCCAATGCCAACGGCTACATGGTGAGTATCCCGCAGGTCCTGATGGTCACCATCCCGGCCTGTGTCATTGGCCTCATGTGCGCCGCTGCCGCCTCCTACAAGCGGGGCAAGGACCTGGACGACGACCCTGAATTCCAGAAGCGGAAGGCCGATCCGGAGCAGTACGCCTACATGTACGGATCCTCCGCCACCACCCTGGACAAGGTTATCACCCCCACTGCCAAGGCTTCCGTGTACATTTTCCTGGGCGCGCTGCTGGTGATCGTGGGCTTTGCCTTCTGCCAGATGATCCATACGGCCGGCGGTGAGACGGTCGCCACTGCCATCAACCTCCCGAAGATGAACATCTGCATCCAGATCATCATGCTGGTGGCCGCCGCCTGCAACATCATGTTCTGCAAGGCCTCCCCGAAAAAGGCCGTCGCGGGCGCGGTGTGGCAGTCCGGCATGGTCGCGGTCGTCGCCATCTACGGTATCGCCTGGCTGGCCGATACCTACTTCGGCAACTACCTGGACCAGATGAAGGAAATGCTCGCCGGCATGGTGTCCCAGTACCCCTGGTCCATCGCCTTCGTGTTCTTCCTGGTGTCGGTGCTCATCAACTCCCAGGGCGCCGTGGTCGTCGCCTTCCTCCCGCTGGCCTACCAGCTGGGGATTGCCGGACCCGTCCTGCTGGGCGTTTTCCCGAGCGTCTATGGCTACTTCTTTATCCCGAATTATCCGTCCGATATCGCCACGGTGAATTTCGACCGGTCCGGGACCACCGTCATCGGCAAATACCTGCTGAACCACAGTTTCATGATGCCGGGCCTGATCAGCGTCATCGTCTCCACTATCGTCGGTTACCTGATGACCAACGTCCTGTTCCCGGGGTATTTCGCGAGTTTTATCCAGTAGGACTCCGATGAAAAGAAGGGAGTTTATCAAAGGATCGGCCGTCATCGCATTGGCGGCCGGCACCGGTCAGGGTTTGAAGGCTGCGTCGATGCTGGACGGTGGTCCTTTACAGGCTTTGCAGGAGGCGGAGGCCGCCGGACCCCTGATCGTTTCCGCACCCATGCTGCAGAACTATGCGGAGGAGTCAATGGGCGTAGCTTTCGCCGTGAGCGATCTTGCCAACGGCTATGTCATCGTGGGCCGGAAACCGGACCTCTCCGACGGCCGGAAGGTGCTCTGCGGCGGCTTCCGGGTGACCGACCTGGACGACCGCATCGTCCGCGTCCGGATCACGGGGCTGAAGCCCGCCACCAAGTACTACTACCGCATCGGGGCCGACCGGATCAGCTATAAGGGCGGCTACAACATGAAAATCGTCGGCAACGAGGAAGCCCCTGAGATCCATTCCTTTACGACGGCCGGCAAGAAGGCGGAAGGACACTTCTGCGTGATCAATGACACGCATGCCCGCTGGGCGCCTTTCGAGCGGGTGATTGAAAAGGTGGCGGAATGCGCCCCGGCCTGCGTCATCTGGAACGGCGACGCCTGCAACGTGGAGGAGACCGTGGAGGCGCAGACGCGGATATTCCTCACGCCCGAAATCGGGCGGCACGACTATGCGGCGGATCTCCCTTACCTGTTCTGTGCGGGCAACCACGACAGCCGCGGCATGGCGAACCGGCATTTCGAACGCGTGTGGATGTTCCGCCAGCCGGAGGAACGGGCGGCCCGCGACTGGGACCTCGGACGCAACTTTGCCGTCCGCACGGGGCAGGTCGCGCTCATCGGCCTGGACACGGCCGAGGACAAACTGGATGACGACCCCCGGTTCGCCGGCCTGTTTACCAGCGCTCCCTACCGGGAGGCACAGGTGGCGTGGCTCCGGGATGCGCTGCAGCGGGAAGAGATCGCATCGGCCCCCTATCTGGTGGCCTTCTGCCACATCCCGCTCTTCGATCCCCGGCCGGACGAGAATCCGGGCGATGTGGCCCCGGATGCCCCAGATTTCCACTACCGGACGGATTTCGCGGCGTGGCAGCGCACCTGTGCAAGACTGTGGACACCTCTGCTGGAAAAGGCTGGTTGCCAGCTCATTGTGACGGCGCACCAGCATCGTTACCGTTACGACGCTCCCTCGGCCGAGCGGCCGTGGGCCCAGCTGGTCGGCGGCGGCCCGGACCTCCCCGCCGACCCCGCCGACCGCCCGGAGGCCTTCCCCACCGTCATCGAAGGGAAAGTCCGTCGCGGTAAGCTGCATGTGACCGTCCACAACGTCCGCACCGGCGAAGTGCAGGACACCTTTACATTTGCCCCGCGCGTGTAATTTGAATATTCCGCGATTTGTTGTAACTTTGCGCCCTTGAAGCGATGGTTCCGTAGCTCAGTTGGATAGAGCAACAGCCTTCTAAGCTGTGGGTCTTGGGTTCGAATCCCAACGGAATCACAACGAGGAAAACCCTCATGGAGTTTGCATTAATCTTCTATCTGTAATTCAATAAGATAGGGTTAATGCAAATTTCCTTTTATATACATTTGTTTACCCGAAAAATGTGTGTATATTTGCGTGTGTAAGGTTAGATGCACACACTATGGCTGTAAAGTTCTATCTTGACCCCCGGCCCGATAAATTGGGAGAACACCCAATCAGGGCTTCTATATCAATCAGGGGAACCAGGCTTATTTCCACCGCCGGCTACAATATTGGCCGTGAAAAATGGAATGAAGAGGCGCAAAGAGTGAAAAAAGGTTATTCCAATGAGAAGAAAGTTTCTTGGAATGTTATTAACGCTCGTTTGAAAGCAATTGACAGCCATTTTGCGAGCTATGAGATCGGTTTAGACCACCGGCCCACCGTTGATGAACTAAGCGGCGAACTGGCGGCAGTCAAAGGAACAACTCGGAGGAGAATGCAGAAGGAGGCGACAACGGTCCTGGATTACTTTGACAAGTTTATCAAGGAAGAAAGCCGGGATAGTCAATGGACCACGGGAACGCTTGCAACATGGCAGACGACCAAGAAACACTTGCGAAATTTCGGAGAGGATGCGACGTTATCCGATTTTGACGAGAATGGGATTGCCAGATATGTCGATATTCTTAGAAACAGGACGAAACTCGGCGAGGCTTCCATCCGAAAGGAGTACAAACATTTGTCCTGGTTCCTTCGTTGGTGCCTCCGGAAGCAGTACACTACGGAGGATGCAGTTCTTCGCTACAAGCCCAAATTCAAGGTCCTGGACAAACCGGTCATATTCCTTACCAAAGATGAACTGATGACGCTGTATCACTATGAGATACCGCAACGGGGGACTATAGTGAAACTGGTTAATCAGGACGGGGAAGAGTATGAGAAGACTGTTGAACATGCGGATGGCCTGGAGCGGACCAGAGATCTTTTCTGTTTCTGTGCATTTACTTCGCTTCGCTATTCCGATGCGGCTGCACTGAGGAAGAAGGATGTTACAAATGGTCGAATTACCATTGTCACGAAGAAGACGTCCGAGCGTCTTGAAATAGAGTTGAATGACTATGCAAAGGATATTCTCTCTAAGTACGAGGATTCCATCAGCGACCTTGCTTTGCCGACTATAAGCAACCAGAAGGCGAACGATTATTTGAAGGATCTATGTGAACTTTGTAGCATCAACAATCCTGTTTCGAGGACGTACTTTCAAGAAGGACGTCAGGTCGAAGTCTCTGCCCCGAAGTATCAACTCATGGGAACCCATGCCGGCAGACGTACCTTCATCTGCTTCGCCCTGGAAAGCGGCATATCTCCGAATATCGTGATGAAGTGGACCGGCCATTCCGACTACAACTCCATGAAGCCGTATATTGACATCGCCGAGAAGGCGAGGGCGGAGGCCATGAAAACGATTAACGAAAAACTGAAATAGAATATGCTTACCCCTAAGGTTATGGACGAATTTGCTCTCTTGCAAAGTATTATCGAGAAAACTCAGGAACCTTTTTTCTTCTCAAATGATGTTCCTGGCGATATTCAGAACGAAATATATAGGTTTCGCGACTTGTTGCTTTCAGAAAGCGATGCGGTACTGAAATCGAAGAAAGTAGCCCGCGAGAATTATCTAAAAGGGTGTTTTAGGTATCTTGATTGTTTGGATAACGCCGACGAAAAACAAATGAATCAGATTGAACTCGTCAACTATGCTTTTGTGTACAACCTTTCGTGGGGCTATTTGGCTCTCTGTATCATGGCGTATGCAGATAAGGGACAGGGACTTTTCATGAAGGATTTTATCAAATCATTGCAAGGAGATGTGAAGCTTGATAATCTATTCAAAGTGGCAAAATGTCGTAATATCGTCTCGAATGGATTGGAACTCGTGAGGTGCATCAATTGTACAGGAAAGAATCCTATTGAAGATTGTTTACAGTCCATGCGGGAAGCCGGTTTTATTGATAGTTCTAACAAAGCAATAAACGGAACGACCGAACAAGAATTGGCAGGATTCTGTCAGTATTTGGCACAACAACATGGCATCGATAATTGGGCAAATGCCTTCGCTGTTCCTCTCCAAAAGAAGAATAGAAATCTATCTACCGCCGCTGCTCATCTTTTAGTAAGTCCTAATTACGATGCCTTTCTATCTAAGCGCGGTAAATTGAAATAAGTCTCTGGTAATCAGCTTGTCGTTTTTTGATCGGCCTTGGTACAAAGATAGTACAAAGGCCGGTCAAGGTTATTGTTACATTATCTCCATACTTTCGCCTTTGGAAACTCAGCCGAGAACTGAAAGACCGACTGAGGCCGAGGCAAGGGAGAACGAACTTTCAGCGACATCCTCCAACTCGGACGAAACCATTAACAGTTTTGTTATGGATAACACTCTTTTACGCGAGTTGGGACTTAAATACGACACTCCACTCGCAATGCTGACACTCGGGCAGTTGCTCGATGTCATGGATAGAAAAGGGGCAGGAATGCCGGTAAAGCAAGAAGGCAAGAAGTTCCTGCATGGGCTGAAAGGAATCGCTGACAGGTATGGCGTTTCCAAAAAAACCGCTTGTGAATGGTGCAAGGGTTGGCTTGCTCCCGCTGTTGAGAAGCGTGGGAATACCATTATTTGCGACCAGGACTTGGCTGATGAACTTTTTGCAGGGAGGAAGTAGTATGGAACAGATTTCTATGGATGAATTCAGGAAGAAGAATGAGATCTTCCGACAGATTGAGACCTGTGAAGAGTCAAGGGCAAAAATCTTTGAGGCATATTCCTCTGCAAGCAAACTCAACTCTATTGCAGACGTGGCACGGGAGACAGGACTATCCGAACGATGCGTCAAGTCTCGCACAGAAGAACTCTTGGAACAGGGGCGGATCTGGCCGTGCTGTCCTAGAACTGACGAAACGACAGGCGAGATAGCCAAGTTATATACGACCAACCCGCATGTTGCCCTTGCTTATGCGGTTATTCTCTGCAAGGAGGTGATAAACCAGTTCCGCCAATTCCCCCAGGCTCAGATATGCTTGATTGTCGCGATTCGTGAGTATGTTATTGAGCGGAGACCGCATCCTTTCCTCATTTATGATGTGGACGGAACCCTTGCCCGAGTTTGGAAAGATTGCATCAAACCTGTAATCGACGAGGAGTTTCAGTGATGCCATACTATCATTCAAAAGACGAACCACGGGTAAATATTTCCCGTGAGTGGACGGAACTGATTGCATACTTGGAGAAGGACCAGCCAGACCGCTGGCTTAGAATCTTCCAGGGGGCGGTGGGATATGCACTCGGGGAGCATGGGAAGCCGGATTTCTCGGATGATTCGGAATTACAAGCTCTCTGGGAGAAAACAAATTGCCGTCCCTTTGACAAGAAATCATTGAAGCCAGGCTGGTTGAAAGTCTGGAAAAGGAGGTAAGTTCATGAATAACGACATTCTAACGGAAATGAGAAACCGTTTTTCGTTTCTTCGTAGTTATCTAGAAACAATAGAGTCACTTCCATCTGACAAAGACAAACTTGCCGTTTTTATGGCAATTGCACGGTATGGTCTCGATAATGAAATCCCCGACTTTTCAGGGATGGAAAGCGCTTGCTATCTGAATGCCATTTGGCGTAGCCTTGTTCGTAATATTGATAGCAGTATTGCGAAGCAGCAGAGCCCTGGCCCACCTATTGGGAGCAACAACAACCCCAACGGACGACGCGGGAAAGACCCCGTCCAGGAACCTTCCAGCGAACAGGTGGAGGGGAAGGACCAGGCACAACAGGATCAGGCGCCAAAGCCGAAAGCAACGAAGGAGAGCGCAACGGTTTTTGTCCCGCCGACTGTGGAGGACGTGGAAGCCTATGCCACCCAACGGGGATTCATAGATCCTAAAGGATTTGCTTTGCATTTCGTTACCTATTACACCGAGGGAGAACAGAAGTGGCATCTTTCAAACGGAAAGCCTATGCGAGATTGGAAAAAGACGGTCATAACCTGGGAGCCGAACAACAAGCAAAGAATCTTCTCCGCTCCTACTTCACAAGCTCCACCTTCAACGTATCATGAACGTAAACCCGATTACCTTTAGTGAGTAGCCCATGAAACAGAAAGATATATTCGACATCCATTTCCCCGATACGGCGGATCTGGAAAGAACCATGCTTGCCGATGCGGTGAGTTTCTCGGAAGCCTTTGGAGACATTTATCCATTGGTCCACCCTGATTTTTTCACCACTCCTGCCCGGCTTGGCATTTGGAACAATCTGGTGGAACTCTATAACGCTGGCCGGAGTATTGACATCCCCAGCGTTGGAGCCATCTGCGGAAAGCCGTTCATAGATGAGGTTTTGCCGAAATTCGGGCAAACCGGTAGCGCTTATTCCGCGATGCAGCATGCCGCCCTCCTCCGTGACGGGGCCGCAAAACGTCGCGCCTATTATGCGGCAATTGCTTTCGTCCAGAATGCCGTAAGTGCGAAATCCACCGAGCAGGACATCATGTCAAGTGTTGAACAGTTCTGCCGCGATGTGGAAGGCCCCGCGCCCCTGCAGAGCGAGGCGAGTCTTTCAGCAATCATCAATAGCATTGGGGACGATATCCAGGAAATGGCGGCTTCCAAGGCTCGCGGCGAGTGTATCAAGATTCCAACTGGTTTCAGGCAATTGGACTGGTGGACGTATCAGGGTTTTTCCGGAGGACAGCTTATTGTTATTGCCGCCCGCCCTTCCGTCGGCAAGACAGCCGTCATGCTGCACATGGCAAAGACGGCGGCCAGATATGGCAACCCGGCCTACATTTTCTCCCTTGAAATGACAGGTTCCGAACTCGGACAACGACTTCTCGTTTCTACCGGGAAAATTGCGCAGAAAGACATCGCCAGCGCAAACGTAGAATGGCAGGCTTTCGAGGACGCGAATGGCGAACTGTCGTCACTGCCGATTGTCATTAACGATTTTTCGCGTTCTTTGGATGAAATCGTGTGCAGGGTTACCCAAGCGGTTAAACAGGGGCATTGTAAAATATGCTTCATTGACTATCTTGGGCTTTTTCAGGATGCAATCTCCATTGGGGGTAACTTGAAGTTGTACCAGGTTATCGCCCGCATCACTGGAACATTGAAGGCCCTTGCAAAACGCTTGGGAATCCCCATCGTGATTCTTTCCCAGATGAACCGCGACCAAGCGCGGGAAAAGCGCCCTCCGGAACTCTACGATTTACGGGATTCCGGAAGCATTGAGCAGGATGCGGATATCGTACTGATGCTCGAACCGAAGCCGGAAGAACGGAGGCTCCTTATGTGGCTCCGGAAGAATCGGAACGGCGTGAAAGACGAGGCCCTGATCCTTATTCCGAACGAAACATACACGAACTTTGAGGAAGGAAACGTCTTGTCCAGCACGAACGGGCCTGAGACCGCGTAAAAACAAGAAGAACAAAGATGGAATCAGTTTACTATTATCGGGACCGCCAGGGAAATAACCATTTCTCCACGGGCGTAGTCAGGGATGATACTCGTGCCGAGCAATATATCCGTATGCTCCAGCATACAAGACGGACCGTCATTCCGCTTTGCCTTGACGATCCGAAAGACCGAGAAACGATATTGGAACTGTTTATGGAAGAAAGCGAGCGGTAGGCATCCCTGCTTCCCGCTCGCATCCATAATAGGTGTAATCAAAAAGTTATTATGGTTCACTCCAATAGCTTTGGATTGTTGCCAATCAATGCTCGAAATCTGTTATCTGTATCAGCGCGGTTAAGTTGTTCAAGTTGCTCTTTGGCAATCTCCGATAGAATCTCATATCGCTTTCTGCGCGATAAGCCACGCTTAATCAATGTGGCATTCATGCTTTCAAGATTACCTATCACAATCAATTCGCTGATAGTTGCAACATCTCTCGGATTCAATCCTTTTGCCGCAAGTTCCGGATTTGCTTCTCTCCAAGTCTTAGCGGGATAATGTAATACGGCAAGATTGATTAGGTCAGCCTCAGAAGTATAAGCAAACCGTATCTCTTTTTCCGAAACAAGATGGGGAACAATATAGTCGCGGACCGCGTCTGTATGAATCGTATAATTCACTTTGCTAAGCACTCGCTTTACATTCCAGTCGGCCAAAAGGGGATTTGATTCGGCTGCTTTTAGTCGCTGGTATTCCCTTACGATAAACAGCCGAAAAGCCGGACTTAACCACGTGCCGAATTCAAGAGCTATATCTTTGTGCGCGTATGTCCCTCCGTACCTTCCCGGTTTGGAAACAAGACCTATGGCATTGGTCTTTTCTATCCACTGTTTCGCCGTGATTGTAAAACGATTTGAACCTGCAGCATTTCTAATCCCATCGAATTCGGTGGGATTAAAATTAGGGTTATTGATACTCTCCCAGAGCCCAAGGAATTCTATTGTATCCTTATTCCTTAGCCACGACATGATTATCGCATCGGTTCTAACGGTTTCTCCGTTATGCCTATACTGCGACATGTCCGTTAAGCTGAAATAGTCGTTTTCGTCGGGCTTTTCAAAGATTGTTATCTCAACATCTTCGACTTTAATCTTCTTGGTGGGTGACATAATAACATGTTTTGATTACTCTACGAAGATACGAAAACTCCGCGAGTAATCAAAGAAGGATAACTCTTAGACTGAAACGTTATTCCTTCATGAAGTAGATTTCCAGGCACCGCTTGCCGGTCCTCTCGTGGAGGCGCTGGATCTTCTGTTCTACATCCTTGATGCCCGCCTCGTCAGCCCGGGATTCGGCATCCTTCTTTTCGGCCCTCAGGTCTCGTTCCTCCGCCTCCGCTTCCTTGAAAGCAAGCATGTACTGGTAATCCTTGCTGGAGTAGAATTCATCAATCTGCTTGCTGCCGGTATCACTGCGGTCGCGGAACTTCTTGTCGAGGCTTTCCGCCTTCTGGGCGAGTTCCCGGAAATGATAGTACAGATCCGTATAGTGCGCGTCCCGGTCTCCGACATCGTACAGGATTCGCCCGATGAGGGGGATTCCCTGCTTCTTGACGGGTTCACCACGTTTCTTCGCCCGGATATAGCGTGTTACAAGTTCCGCTTCACGGACCATGCCCCCGAGGTATCCGTTGACAAGGTGCTCGATGATGTCCGGATTAACGTCTATCGCCCCTTGGACGATATCGTTGTCCTCACCGCCGCCGGAAATCCTGTTCAGCTCCTCGGAGAGTTTTACGAATCCTTCCCCGGTCTTGGGGAGGGCCTTCGTCCATTCCGGATCAAACCGTTCGTTCCTGCTGTCGTCGTAAACCCGTCCGCCCATGAAGTTCTTGTTTATCTTGATTTCCGCCGGAGGGACGAGCCAGGATGGGAGGACTGAATGCAGCGGTCCGGCTTCGTCAGCGAATACGCCTACTGGTCCAAGGTCCATGATGGCGGTAAACGCATCGTGGGAGAGCATTTCAAACGGACGGTCCTGGAGGAATGCAGATGCCGCGATGTCTCCAATCTCATAGAAGGCGCGGTATTCCTGCGGCAGCGGGATACGGACGTACTGGCCTTCCCCGGTTGGAATCAGGAAAAACTTGCGGCGATGGTAGTCCGGCGCATGGCTGTACAGATCCTTTTCATCGTCACCGTCGCCGGCACCGGCTCCGCGCAGGAACATCATGCAGAACCCGGCGAGCATGTAAGTTGCGGCTACCAAGGAAGTCCGGTAAGGGTGGTTGGCGAAGTTGCTCCGCGTCTGTTCGACACCCTGGACGCTCGGATTGAAGAACATGATGAAGTGCCGGATGGCCCCTGCCAGCCATGAAACCGCGGTGAAGGCCACTCTCTCCGGAGCCGTGAGGTCCCGGCCATTCTCATACTGCCACGTCCGGATATCGTCATACGAATATGAACGGCGGCCTTTCCGGCTGAAATTCGTAGTTATTTCCTTCGCATCCGCGATGCTTTCATGCAGGGCCTTCCCGGCCTCCCTGGAAGTGACGAATGTCGTGAACCGGGTGAGCGTTTCGATAGATTCCCCGATGCTCGATAGTATCCGGCCAAGGAAACGGGCGAGGTTCAGGGCGTTCGCCCTCTCATATTGGCGAAGGCGGATATAGCGGTTTATCTTCCTTGTGTACGACGCGTCGTCCTCTATACGTGCCCACCGCATCGGACCGCCGTTCTCGTTGAATTCCTTGTAGTAGGCGGCAATTTTCGGGTCTATCCTTGCCATCATATTCTCGGCGCCGGCGGAATGGAAGGCGATTTGGAGGACAATGCGTGCCCAGTTCAAACCGTAGTTGGCGAGATATCCGAAGCCGTCACGGATAAACGCATTGTTAACGCCTTGGATTGTATCGCGGAAAAAGTTGACAACCCAGAAACCAGGATTCCACGTCGTTGCAGCGCGACTCATGAAGTTGCGGACGGAATCGAAGGCTGCGGCTGTATATTGGACGGCCTTGCTTCTTGCCGGGAGCCCGTTGATTGCCTGTGCGGCTGCTGGGTTTCCGTTGATGATGATATCATACTCCTTGCCGCCTTCGAATACGCGGATGATGTGCTCCTGCTTGTGGGAATCCTTCTCGAATGCTACGATTCCACCGTTACGGACGATCCCGCTTTGGGAATTGTATGCCTCGCCTTGACGCCGAAGCTCTTCCATTTCTTGCTCAAAGTGTGATACGATGCCTTCCCGGTCCTTGGTGGACGTTCCCTCAGGGATAGCAGGGTACACGGGCATGAAGACGGGCTTCCCTGTTCCATCAACCTCGCCGGTCTTTTGATACCAGGTCCGGGTGATGGTTACAAGGTCTGTCGGATAATGACGTACAAGCGTCAGGAGAGCCAGTTTCGCCTCGTTTTTCAACCCCTGCGACACGGCGGAACTATGCATGAAGCCAATCATACCGAACGGGTCTTTGAACATCGTGCCGTGCCGTCCTTTCGCCGCTACGACCGTAGGGGCGAAGCCGTCACCACGGGGACTGTTATAGTAAACGTAAGTCGTTTCGGCGGTCGGGTCCTCGAAGCCACGCAAGGGGAGGTAGTATTTGAACATCCCAGAGAGGTCCTTGTACTGCTTTGCGCTGAGGATTCCATGTTCGTTCTGCATCCTTAGCGTTTCCTTGGTGGCGGCATTGACGCTTCGCCACAGTTCATCGGTCGCTTCCGTTCCGGCTCTACGCTCCATATCATCCACATAGGCCAATGCCAAAGCCTCGGCGCTGGCAAGGTCCGTCACACCGTCCGCGTAGCTTCTCTTCTCTCGGGCTTTTGCCTCATTGAACTTTTCCCTTGAAGGGAAATCAGAACGTTTGAGGTCGGACGGTTTCTCAAACCAAGACATAAGAGCGGAGTAGTCGGTCAGCCTTTTTTCTCCCAATATGCGCTTGTACTCCCGTGCCGTTTCATTTTCCACGTTCGCAAGGTTTGCGTCGAGGTCGAACTTGGCTTTATCCCGGAGCTGCTGGATTTCTGCATCCAGTCGGGTTGTCTCGTTATGGAAGGTTACATCGCTGATGATTCCCTCGTCCAGCTTGACTTTTAATCTTGTTCTCTCGGTCCGCTCCCTTTCGTCCAATTCCTTCTTACGCTTTGAATATGCATCCTCGTAAACCTTTCTGGCTGCTACCTTCGCATCGCGCCGTGCAAACACCCCGTTCCGTTCCAGGCCGTGTTTGAGGCTTGCGTAGCGTACCAGATCCTTCATCCGGATTCGCGCGTCTTGGGCGGTTCCCTTGTTCACTGACTTGATGAAACGGCCGATTGCATCCTGCATCGGTCGCATGAAATCTGTCCCGTAGCGCTCAATCTCATACATTTCCCGGCTGCTTTTCTCCACCAGCCGTTCAATGACCCTCTCGTCGTCTGTGAGTGCCGAAACGTCTTTACTCTTTACATCGCCTTTTGTGTTGAGGATGGCCCGGATAAGATTGAGGACAGGCTGGTATTCATCCACAAGTTGAGCGCGGATATTCTGCCAGGGGCTGGCCGTGCGACGTGAATAGACATCGGCAGCAGTCTCTGCCACGATGTTTTTCCGGTCTTCCTGGGATTGGTTTTCCACTTCCTCATCAGTGTGGAGGTCTGAGAGATCGCCGCGCAACTCTTTGGGGACTACGGAAAAGTTGATCGAACCGAAGTCCGTCTCTTTGTCCGTGTCCTCTTCGCGCATCGGGTTATTCCCCGGTCCGTCATCTTCCGGCCCATTGTCTTCATTGCCCCTTTCTGCTTCCGCAGAGCTCCTCAGACGCCCGTATGTGACAATCTGGGACGCTTTCTCCAGCGGGGAAGATCTCTGCTGATATCTGTACGAGGAATAGAGCATCGCCCGGAAATCCATGTCGTTGAAGATGTCCCCATTGATACCAAGGTCGGAGAAAGCAGACTTGACTGTACCTACAAGTCGCTGCCAGAATTCTTCTTCCCCGTCATCCAATCTCCCATCCTCGGCTAGTTGTGCGGCGAATTCTTCCACGGCCACGAATGTGGATAATCCGTCAGCCTTGGCGATGTTGTCAATTCTTTCCTTGATCTCCGGAGAAGATTGCGAGTACAACCTTTCCTTTGCGGTTTTCCAATCCTTGCCGAGAAGTGTCATCAGCCCGTATTGGGCGATAGCTTCGTGAAGGAAGGTCCTTTCCAGGTCCGCAATGTCCTTGTGTGCGTCGAAATTGATGAGGATTGTCCGGTTAGGCGAGAACTTGGCCTTTCCCTTGATGGTGTTGTCCATCTTGAAGGGTGCGCCTGTAAGAACGGACAGATTATAGATGTGCTCAACCGCCTTCGGCAGACCAAAGGTGGAGTGGATGTCGGAGTCGCTTATTTCGTCGGCTTGGCCGCTATCACTTTCAGCGCTTCCTGCATCCCTTTCTTCCCCTTGTACTTTTCCGGATTCTCCTTCTGAAGCCTGTTCACTTCCTTCATTTCCTCGCGTGTCAGCGACACGGCCATCACTCCGTCCTCGAATTGCAGGACGAACCTGTGAATCTGATTGTCCATTAGCAACGATTTTTAAGAATTTCTTCGTTTCATCCGCAAGTTGCAAATTATCGAGCACTTTTGCAAATTCCGGACTCGTGTAAACTTTCTCGGCCGCATAGGAAATGATTTCATTTGCAAGTCCTTCTGCGGTGTTTTCCTTGTAATAAGCCCTGTAAGCGGCGGCGGTCTCCGCATCCGTCAGTTTCGACAGTTCCGCTTCGAGAAGTTCCACATCGTTCCCCATCGTCCGGGCAAGCAGTTTGTGAAGACCGTCTTTGAGCGTCAGATCGTGCTGGCGTTCATGGTAGTAAGCCCTTGTCGTAACCTCCGCCGTGAACTGATTCTCGGTGAAGAATACGATTCCGCCTGTTTTCGGAATGTATTGTGCCGCGACAGGGTTGTCTTTCAGGAACGCCAGGAAGTCGGTAATCTCTTCCTCTCCATATCCCGCTTTTCGGTAGAATTCCCCCGCATCCTCCAAGGAAATCACGTCAATGGCGATATGCCCCGGATCGAGAGAGTCGATGTAGTCTGCAATGGCTTTCTTTTCCTCGTCTTTCAGGTGTTTGTATTCCTCAGACTCCCGGCCGGTTTTGTTGGCTTCTTCTGCCAGACTTGCCCGGATGTTTTCGAGGCGCTGCTGGAAGTCTTTCTGCTCCAGATAAAGGTTGGCGGCGGGTTTTTCCTCTACTTTGGGGGTTGGCTGCGCCGCTCCCGATTCCTCGGTTTGTTCCTCGCCGACGCGGACGTTGTATTTCTCGGAAAGGTAGAGAAGCAGTTCTGGAAGTTTCTTTGGCGCAACCGCAGCAAGTTTGTAGTTGTAGTTGTGGGTGCTGAAATTCTGCCCGTTCACCATCCTTATCACAGTCTTGTCCTTTGCGATGGCGCCACCGTCCTTGACCGCCTTCGGAACGATAAGAAGAATCTTCCCCTTGAAATAACCGTCCTTCGCTTTCTGGACCTGGACCATACCGTCTATGCTCCGGATGACCTTGCCGTCCAGGACATCCTGCAGGAAATCGCTGATGGGCGCACCGGCCGAACGGGAGCCTTCCGGCTTCCAGCTCTTGTTCATCAGGATTCCGTACCGGACGTTGCCGTCCTCGTCAGTGAAATACGCCAGCCTGCCAGGCAGGATGCCACCATTCGACACGTCAGCCCACGCCTGGAGGACGTTTCCGGTGAGGATATACCTTTCCTCCCGGGTTTCCTTCGAAATGGACGAATCCCAGTTCGCGAGTGTGGTCCGCTTCGATTCTTCCGCATTTGATTCAGAAAGGGCCCAAATGTCGTCCAGAATGAAGTCGTCGGACAGTTTGACCTCTACCTTCCTTCGGCCATCCAGAGTGGCAAATACCGCCGTTGTTTTTGACGGGGTGAGGCTTTCCCCCTCCTTCGGTGATTTGAACCCGAGAAGGACGCCGGGAACGGCCCCGATATTTCTGTCCCGGTTGGTGTTGTCCTCGGCATCCATGCCGAATTCCTCATGGATGAGATAGGTCCTGCCGAACCCGAACCTTTCAAGGGCGGTGGCGATGGCGTCGTGAATGCGGTTTATGCGTCCCACATTAGCCGTATGGCGGACTTCGATGTCTTGGGGGTCCTTCCCTTCGTTTTCCTTTTTCGCTTCATCGTAGCGCCTTTCTTCCGCCTCCAGGCGGGCGCTTCTCTGCGCTTCCAGGCAGTCGCGCAGTTTGCCGACCGCATTTTCCCCTCCGAGTGATTTCCTTGCATCCTCGATTTCGGAAACGGTCATCGGTCTGGTGAGCACATCGACCTCCGCCCGTTCGATATAGGAATCCTTGGCGAAGGGATTGCTGCCGTCCGGGTCCTTGCCCTGCGTGCCAGCCTTCTTTGAGAGGGTTTTGGCATGGAGGGGCAGGATTGTGGACTTCAATTCATTCTTGCCGGTCTCGTCCAGCGATTTAATCAGGTCTTCATAGCGCCTTGTCACGTCATCGTAGAAAGCCTCCTGCTGTTCGACGGGAAGGAGGGCGAGGGAAGCCATGATCTTCTCCGCATCGTCCTCGACTGGCGTGTACCTGTCCAGATCCTCGACGTTCCGGACCGGATGGGCCTTGTAGCCGAGCTGGATTCCGAGAGCATCGAACACGTCTGGATTGTCTTGCATGTACTCACACATCACTTTAGCCCCGTACCGGTTCAGGAGGTCCGGAGCCTCGATGTTTCCTGCGCCGCTCTCCGTGGTCGTATTTGCGCTGAGGGACCGGAGCTTGTTCGCCAGCATCATGTTGAAACGTTGTTCTGCTGGAATGGGGAGGGAGAGATTGACGTACCGTCCTCTCGCCACCTGTCCCGTGCGGTCAATCCGGCCGAGCATCTGCTGGTACTCGTTAATGTCCCCCAGGGGCTGGGCGATAATCAAGGTCCGTTGCCTTTGGTCACCGAACGTTTCGGAGGCGTGCAGGCTGATGCCGGTTGCGCCGGAACGGTTGAGGATGAGGACGTCCGTTTCTCCGTTGTTGAAGGAATTGGCGGATTCGACAGGTTCAGTCGCTCGTTTTTCGACCACCGGTTTCCCATCCCTTGTTACGACCTTCTTCGTTCGGCCGGTTATTTCTCCGACCTTGTATCCCATTTCTTCCAGCTTTTCCGTGATGGCGTCGATAGGGCTGGCCGGAATGTCCTTCGTTATTTCACGAATCCTGTAAAGAAGTTCCCGGTGGCTGCGCTGTCCCTCCTCGTCAAGTTCCTCGGTCCCTCCGAGCATCTTTGTAAGAGTAAGGCCGAATGTGGCGTCCGGCAGTTCGTCGCCAGCCAGTAGGTCCCCGATGGCAGATTCACGGGTGTTCTCCAGGGCGATGAGCGGTTTCCGTCCCGCTTTCAGTTCCGAGACGGCTTCATCGACGATGGCGTCCACTTTCAGGGAAAGGAGGAGTTGCCGGATGAAGGCGTATGTGTTCGGAGCACTGATTGCGCCGCCGTGACCGCGCCGGAAGTCCAGGATGTCGTTGTAAAGACCGATAACGCCGTCATACCCTTCTTTCGCTTTCCTGGCAAGTTCAGGATCGGTGACGGTTTTCCACTCGGTTTCCACATCGTCCATCAATCTTTGTCTGCGGACCATCTGTCCCGCTTCCGCGAGATTCCGGCTGAGGATTTCCTGGAGGGTGACCCCGCCGCGCTGGACCATCTGGATCAGTTCGAGCGCCCCGACTTTGGCTTCCACCATTGCTGATTTGATTGCATACAAAGGCATGGAATCAGGGCGTTTTGCGAAGGTCGCCGATGCAAAGGTCACTCCGAGGGTGGAAGGGATGATGCTGCGCATGAATACCCCCGTCTGCCCCTGCCCGGCGGCAGAGTGGCTTTCGTCACAAAGGAGGTAGTTGTCCTTGGCGATCTTGCGGATGAAATCGGCCCTTGCCATGGAACGCTTCCGGCCTTCCGTCTTGGACTTTTTTTCTGCCCTGCTTATGGAGTCACCGCTGCTAAGTTGGGAATATGTCAGGACCACATAATCGTATCCGTCCGGGACCATTCCATCTTGTACAATCTTGTCCATTTCGTTTTCGGACGGTGCGGAAAAGGCTGCTATGTTGCCGTTAATCATCTTTGCTTTCGCATTGATGATTAACGGGCGGAGAGTTTGCGAGCCGGTATCCTTCATGTCGCGGTAGAGGTCCGAGAACAAGGAGTCGTCCTTTGTGAAGAAGACAGGCTTCTTGCCCTGGCGGTTCGCCCAACGGATGAGCGCGGCCATCTGCCGGCCCTTACCAACACCTGTCTGGTCGCCGATAATCATAGCCTTGCCATGCTTCATCTGATAGATAGCCATGGCCACACTATCAATCTGCTCCGCAGAAAGGGCTGCATACAATGCATCCTTGGAATCGTAGCCCAGCTCGTCCATGACGAAACCGTCCACGCTCCCGTACTGCGTCTCTATTTCGGAAAGGGTTTTGTCGTTCGCCTCGGCTATGGCGGAAGGCGATACGGTATCAAGGCTTTTGCCCTTGCTGTGCTGGATGTAGGGAAGGATGCCCCTTAATCCCACTCGGTGGGGTTGAACTCCTCGATGAACTGCGCCAGATTGAACGGGTCCAGATAGTCCATCAGCGACTCCGTCGCGCTTTCCTCCGTCTGCTCCCTCGGTTCCCAATTCTCTGCTTTCATCGCTTCCAGAATCGGAACGGTCTGTTCCCCGCGCTGGTTCTCCAGGGTGTCTGTCGAATACTTCCTGTTGCGGCTGTCCATCAGAATGTCCGTCAGTTCCCGGTCGTTCATCAGCTGCCACCTCCAGTTCTTCCGCATTTCCTCCAGCTCCCTGCTCTCTCCGAGCGAGGCCGGGAAGGACTCTTCCACCGTCAGATCCTGTTCCTCCATCAACTGCATCCGCACCAGGTTCCGCACGAAGTCTTCCTCCGTCAGCGGCCCCGGTTCCGTCCTGATTGCCAGCGGGTGAATCCACCCCGGCACTGCGTAGAATCTCTGTTTCATTTTCTTGATTGTCAGAAGTTAATGTCCCCGTACCGACACGACGGAGGCCTTCTTCCTCTCGCGAAGGTACTGATTTTTCCTGAGAAGCAAAAACATTTTCCGCTTCCTCCTTTGCCCTCTGTCGAGCGCTGAGGATAAATGTACCCAATTCGCCTCTTGAAGTGGACATCAGCAGGTCGCCTATCATGTTCATGGCGTCCTGCTCGTCAGGAATGAGGCCGGGGTGCTCGTCCATCACGTCGAGGACAAATTTATCTAGCGGGAGGGCTGATTTCTTGTTGCTAAGGACGAATCCATAGCCGTTTTTGCGCAGATCTTTTGCCTTGTCATTACCGATGGCATTCTGGACAGACTGGAGACTCAATCGACCGCCGCCGTTGAAGAACTTTGCCAGGCCGTCGGCAAGAGCCTCTTCCATCGTTTCTGGTACTAGTTCATTGGGATGGATGCCGCCGTTCTTCTCGATACGTTTCTGCAAATCCTCGTTCCTCTTACGTCGGGCTATATTGTCCTCTGCCACTTCCCGCAGCTCGTCCCAAGTGGCCGCCTTACGCTCCAATTCCGGTACACTTTCGGCCGCTACCAGGATTCTTTCATCAACTTTTGCTTTCGCAATCTGCTGCCGGGCCTCCAGGTCCTCCAGGTCCTCACCGTCTTTGAGGTCCCAATCGTCAATGACCGCCTTTTCCGCTTCTCCTTCCTCGACCATCTTCCGGGCGTCGGAAAGGGCCTTGTCCGCCGCATCGGCCCTGGAAAGCACGAACTTGTCCGCATTTTTCTCACTGTACCGTCCGCTTCCGTATATGGCATCATAAGCCTGCTGTGCGGTTACTCCCGGCGCGTCGAAAACAAGTTTCCCGGTTTCAGGGTCCCGGGGTATTCCGTTCCCGTCCTCTTCCGGTGTCTCCGGTTCTGGAACTACCGGTTCCGGCTGTTCTTCGGGTACTGGTGCCTTCTGTTCGGAGTTAATGGCCTCTGCAATCTCCCGCCACGACATCGGCCTGTTCTCAAGGCTGTCATCGTCCGGAGAGAAGGTGGCGCCATCCTCCGTTTCGTGGGTTAGCGTCCCCTCCTCACCGTTGATGGTGATCCTTCCACCATTGTCTGAAACGGCCTTTCGGACTGCTTCTTTCATGCCGTTTCTGGTTTCCGCGTCAATCCGGGCCTTCTTCCCGGCATCAGCATCCGCCTTCCGGTCCTCCTCCTCCTTTCTCGCCCTCTCCTTTTCGGCATCTTCGAGCGCCTTCTGCGCCGCAATTTCTGCCTCCACGGCGTCCGCTTCTGCGTCCATGTAGCCGTCAAGCGGAGTTACGACGGTTTCCCCGGGATGAAGAATGCCCTGTTCGTCGATGGTCCCCACCTTGTCGCGGGTGACGAATCCAGTAGTCCCGTTCTGCATCCGGTATGTGACCTCGCCGGAGGCGGTTGGCTCGCCGGAGAGGATGAATGAAGGAACCCATTTCCCGTCCGCTCCCTTGATGAAGGTCTTTTCGACTACGATTTCCCCGTTCGGACTCCTGTAGAAGAACTCTCCTCCGTAAGCGTGTTCGAGGACCATCTGGAGCGTGGACTTCAACGCGATCCGCTCGTTATCCCTGGCATCGACAAGCCCCTGTGTTGCTGCCTTCGCCATCAGGTAGTCAACCACGGCGTCCTTCTGTCCGTCCGGGGCATCGGGATCAGCAAGGAAGGCGGAGGCCTCTTCATCCGTCATGTCGGATTGACCGACGGCGCTCTGCAGGCTCTCCTGCTGACGCGTGAAAGCCTTCTGTAGTTCGTCAGCATTGTCCGGATCGCTCATGTATCCCAGCATATATGCGTCTGCAACCTGCGTGTCCGCATCCGCAAGCGGCTGCAGGGAACCGTCAGCGTCCTTTCCGGTAATCCGTCTCTTTGCTGCGTTGAGTGTTCCTGAATTGAACCCACGGAGAAGATACAGTCCCTTGATATAGCTGAGAGCCATTTCCTTGTCCGCATCGGTCAGTTCCTTGGAATCGGAAATACCGGTCACGAGGGACGGCATTTTCTCGTTCCCTGCATCGTCCAAATCCGCCTTGATGGAAGCCCACCTGTCCCCAATGGCGCGTTCTGCGGCTGCAGAAATGGCAGCGAGCTGGCTTTCCATCTTCTTGTAGGCTTTCATGTTGGAAAGGCCCACAAGGCCACTTGCTGCGCCGTAGATGCCCATGGAGGCGCCCTGCATCAAACCGATGGAATACAACATTCCACCCCAGATGTCGGCCTGCTGCTCCTTGTCGGTAAAGCCGCTGAGATCCATCCATTTGTCGCTGCCGTAAAGGATTGCGTTTCCAAGGATGTTGACCTCCTCTTCCATGACCTCGAAGGGGTAACCCTGCACACCGGCCCTTTCGCCGGCCCTGGCGAGGAAATCCATCGCGTGGTCCACCCATTTTGCGCCGCCTTTGTCCATCGAACGGAGACCGAGTTTCCTCAGATCGTCGGACGTGATGCCAAATGACCTTGCGAATGTCTCACGTCCAAGGCTGATGGCTCCGTTCTTCGCCCCCTTCGCTACGGAGAGGCCGATAAGGCGCTGCACATGGTCGCCGAAGCGTTCGGTGGAGTATTCGAGCATGTTTGAAATCTCGCCCTTTCGTATAGCGTGGAAAAGGTTTGTTCCGTCACGGTATCCGTAATTCCCGTTTTCATCCTGGACAAGCTGCCCGAAATAGTTGTTCAGGATGTCGTTGGCCGTAGTTGCACCTCCGATGGTGTTTGCCGAAACGAGGCCCGCCGCGAGATCGCCGGCGACTTTCCCGGTTGCCTTCACGAGGAACTTTTCTGCCGCTTTCTCCCCGGCCGCCCGCGCAACGCCCTTTTCGACGGCTCCGGCAACTCCGCTGAAACCGCCTGTAAGTGCGATATTGGCGATGAAGGGAATGGAGCCGGCGGCAATCTGTCCCCAGCGCCCCTTTGCGCTCACGAATTCTCCATTCTCGGATTCAGCTTCCTGCTTTCCGACAACGGCAGACAGGAGGGTTTCGGCACCAGCCTTGTCCATGTCGTCGAATGCGCTCTTTGCGGCGAGGGTCGTTTCAAGGTTCACCAGGCCGAAGTTGTAGGTGTTCGGGTCTGCGAACACGTCTGCGAAGTTCACCCAGAAATCACCTGAATTCTTGTCCCGGATATGTCCGAGTTTGCGTCTCCGCTGTTCAAGCTGGGATGCCGCGAGCCGCAGGCTCTGGTATTCCGGTTCGGACAGAAGCGCATCGTCGAGGGTTTCCCCAAGGGGCTTGTCCTTCAACGTGCGTTCACGTATTGCGAGCATCCTGGAATATACATCTTCGAGTTCGGTCCCGGTTTCCTCAATCCGCCTTGCGACGTCCTGCTTGTAAAACTCGTTATCAAGGATTTTGGACCGAAGTTCCTTCATCCTGGCCTTGTATTCCTTCTTCTGTGCCTTGTCGGCGGAACCGTTAGCGATTCGTCCCTGCATGAAGTCAATCTCCCCCTTCATCAGTGAGAAATCTATCTCGCTGCCGCTCGGGACATTCTCGTTATTCGCTTTCTGTGCAACCCGTGCAATCGGATTCCTGTTCAACTGGGCATAAGCCTGCACAAGTAGCCAATTCTTCTCTGGAGATTCAGGTTGTTTCCTGATCTCTAATATCTTATCCCCCAATAGTTTAAGCTCCTTCGCCGCAGGCGTCGATGTCAGGTGACGGACACTTTCTTCTTGCTGTTTTATCAGTCCATTGAGGGTATCGAAATCTGCTTTATATTCATCGGGGTGTTTGCTCCGATCCATGCCTCCTTCGCCCCATTTAGCCATGAAAGCATCGCTCATTTCCACAATACTTCTTTCCCTGTCTTCAATAGCGGAGCGCTCCTGCCCGACATGGATTGCCTCGTCGATGGAGTAACCGCCCCCCTGTTCGGCATTATGGAGGACCATCTCGTCGGAAGGGTTGATGAATACGGTTTTGTCGTCCTTCCTGCCCGGGGCATACAGTTCCACAAGGCGGGCCCTCTCCTCCTGCCGGGCGGCCAGATCCTTTTCCGCCTCCTTCTGCTCCTTTGCAATGGGCGATTGATCATAGGTAGAAACCTGCGGTTTCCTTGCTTCGAACATGGCCCTGCCTTCTTCTGCATAGGCCTTGCTGGCCGCGCGTTGCGCGGCTTCCTCCTGGGCTCTCCGATTCGCGTCTATCTGTGCCCTCACCGAAGGGAGGTCATTCGGATCGTCGTCAAAGTTAAGCGTAACATCGGATGAGTCCTCATCAGCCAGGTCGGTTTTCGATGAGTCCACGGGAGCATATAACATGGCCGCAAATTCGTCATAATTCTTCCCCAGGTCGGTATATCCGGCTTTCGAGAGAAGGTTGTATGCGAGTTCCGCATTGGACTTTTCCTTGAACAGATCTTCGGCACTGTCGCCGATGTCGGTATATCCTTCCTCTTTCAGGAGGTCGTAGGCAAGCTGCCTGTTTCGCATGTATTTATCTTCTGCCATGATTTGCTACTTTACGAATCCACCCTTCTTTCCGGAGCTGTTTCCACCGGTACGGAATCCTCCGGTTTTCCCTTCCGTCGAGGACACGCTGCCAGGAGTCCCGCCGAGGTCTTCCCAGCCCTTTTTGCGGAAATACTTGTCGTAGAATTCCGGCGCAGACTGGACGTAACGCTTCCAGTTCTTCTCCCAGCCATAAGGAAGGCGAACGCCACGGCGAATGAGCTCCGGCCCTAGTTCACTGTTGACAGCAAGCTCTGCCTCCCTTTGAATCTGAATGGCTCGGCCGGTCTCTGTCATTTTACCTTTTCCGCTGCTTCCACTATGCCCATTGCTGGCCGCGATCCTATCCTGAGTATTCGCACGGCTGGTGGCATTCCTCCCGGCGGCAATTCTTTCGCTCGATTCAGTTTTGGCTTCAACAACAGCCATCCGGCCTTCCTGTTTCTGCTCCTCTTCGGTGGTACGGTTTTCGTGCTTTTCTCCCTCTGTCATACGTGCCTGTTCGCCCCGGGACTCGATGAGATCCATATTATGCTGGAATCGTGCTTCCTCCAGTTCAAGCGCCCTTTGAGCTTTGTTTATGGCCTGCTCCTCGGCGGCGTCGAGTTTTGCCTTCGCGAGCCGGATGCTCTCGTTATCTGAACGAAGTCTGTCAATAAGGGCACTATGATGTAGTCTTTCGTTGTCAATCTGCTGGCCTACTATCGGTGTCTGGTATGTTTGTGGCTGATTGAATGCTCCTTGAGTCGTACCAATCAGGTTCCCGAGAGCTGAAAGACCGTCCGACAAAGATGCAAGCGCCAGGCGAGCACGTCTCGATTTCTCGTTCCTCTCATTCTTCGCAACTTCGGCTTTCATGAACTCCTCATTCTGTCGGAGTAGGTCGAGGAAGGTCTGTCCGTAGCCAGTGGGCTCCGGTTCTTCGGATGTGGACGGCATTGTCGTTTGAACATCCTTCATCTGTGCACCCACAAGGGTAGGAGGATTCGGATCTTCAACTTTGCCGACTGGACCAGGAGGCATTGCAGACAGCACTTCTTTGCGCCGCCTCAACTCGTCCTCCATTTTCTTAATATCTTCGAGCATAGATTTTTACTTTGTTGCAACGCAACAAAGTAAAAGGTTTCATCGCATTTTCGGTGTTGCTATTTGACCGAGGAAGGTTAAACACTTGATAATCCGGAGAATAATCGCTATCTTGTATCTCGGAATAGGGAGCATTCTCACGTTCCATCTGAATATGGAGTTCCTTTTGGGTCCCATCTGGACCAAGAATCACTAAGCATTCTTTTTTACCACCCTACAAGCGAAAAGAAGGAGGAAGAGGATGGAATCCCTCACAAGGCTATATATTGCTGCGTATGAGGCTCCAGTTCGATTGGGAACCCGCAATATGGAGAGTCCTCATGGGGCCCCTTGGGCATGGTGCCTACCTGCTCGGGCACACATACGCACAAGGGGAAAAGTGGTGAGCGAAGGACGCAAGCCCTCCTTTGCTTTTGGGATACCAGGAAGCAAGGATATTTTTTTATTTTTTTTGACTTGGTATCTCCCTGACTACTATTGTCTTGATGGCATCTTGATAATTGATTTGCGCTAATCAAGATGGAAATTAATTGATTGCACCAGACATATAACAAAAATGTTACCGTCGCTTCTTGTTGGATTCGATTAGTTAGAGAGAATAACTAAAGTGAACTAAACTAAAACTAAAGTGAACTAAACGGAGTAGGAGAAGGATATAGGAATAGGATAACGGAGAGGGAGTTGGAAACGGAAAAGCCTCCCTAGCGGAAGGCCCTTTCTTATCGCGCGAGGCGCTTTTTGTTCTATGCTTTTTCGATGTTGATGCTGATTGTCTTCCCGCAGTGTGGACAGGTAATCTTTGCCTTGTCTGCAGGCTTGAATAGTTCGGTCACTTCCACGTCCAGGGCTTCCGCGATCTTCTCAAGTGTTCCAATCGTGGGATTACCATTCAGAGACTGGCGGAGACCAATATCTGTAATTCCAATCTTTTGGGCTAATTCCTTCACTAGAATGCCCTTCTCTTTACATAATTCTTTTATCCGATATTCCATAGCGAAGATATTTTGTTCTCTGCAAAGATAACAATAAAAACTTATAAATATCGGTTTTGCATAAAATTAAATAAAAAAGTTTTGTTTTTATTTGCATAAACAAAACTTTTACCTTATCTTTGCTTCTGGAAACAAAACAGGAGCATTTTATTTGATAGCGCATTTCTAAATTAGAGAAATTATAAATTAATTCAAAAAACAGTATTATGACAAAAACAATCACAATCAAGCAAGACCGTTACGATACGGTTGAGGAGTTCAAATCTGAGGTTTGCGATGCCATGCGTGCTGTCTTTAACCTTGCCCGTATGGGGGATGATCTCTCATTTTCGGAGTTGGCTAACGACCTCTATATCCTGGAATTCCTACTCAAAGATTCTGAAATCTCAATCGATTAAGTACCTTTACAGCCTGGGGAGTTTGCACTCCCTGGGCACAATTACATTCTCAAATCATGAAAGATGACAAATTCGCGCCAGTTGAAGGCGTAACTATCGAAAATGCACTAAGGTACATAGCTGCCATCGGCGAGGCTGTCCGTAAAAATATCCTGGATATCCCTTTAGAAGGCCGTTTCTTTGTGGGGGCGCTCATTTCCGCTACTCTCCTTGTTGAGAGCAAAAATATTCAAAAGCATATCGTGTCTTTGCTTAGTACCGGTCAGGCCATCGGAATGACTCGAGAACAGGATGCTGCTCTCGGAGACGCTCTCCAGCAACTAAAGGAGTGCAAACTAAAGAAGACGGCGAAAATGAAGGACGTTACTCTCAACTAAAGTTCAATGGAATACGCACCCCTACCTCCCTACGATCGCGTACTGATTCAAAACCTGATTGATGAACTGCACGCTGCAAATCAGGAACGCAGCAAGATTCCTGAAGTCCTTATTTCATGCAATGAAGCGGCCCGTTTTCTAGGCGTGACGAGAGCAACCATTAGCAGGTGGCTACGAGAGCATCGTTTACGGAAACACTTCGTTGAAGGCGTTACCGGAATCTGGCTCGCAGACTTAGTCAGCATCAAGGCAACACGATAAAAACACCACCAAACAACATAACGCAGCGGTCAAGCAACGCGCACCGTCCAAGGAAAAACGGCATTCTTCCCGTTCCGGCTCCCAGATTTCGGGGGCCGGTTTTGTCGTTTATTGGGAAAATGCTATCTTCGCAGATTGAGATAGCGGCCGTTTCTGAACTGTCAAGAATATCTAGGCAGAATTAGAAATATAGTGTGTAAAACCGTGTGCTATATTCATAATGCACTGATTATCAGTATTACAAATAATCCCAACGGAATCACAAAACGGCAGCCGTGCGGCTGCCGTTTTGCGATCATGGCATTTCATGCATTGGGGGGCTAACCCCCCAAACCCCCTGCGTCGCTTCGCTCCGAAGGTGCCTCGATTCAGCGTCGGTGCTTTTCCAGGCTTTTGGACCACCGTCGTCCATCCTATGCTCGTACATTAGCCCCCGCAGGGGCAGGGATGCCGGCGCGAAGCGACGGAATCCCATTGCCCCCCGGCCAGACACTTCCCAGCGAGCGTCCAACCCTCTTCCCGTCCTCCCCGCGAAAAGCGAGCGCGGGCCAATCGTCCTTTCGTGGCCTCCAAGGCCATCTCACGTTGGCCGCATTTGCGGCAAATCGGCCCTGGAGGTCATTCTACCTGCCGACGCGGCAAGGATTCCGGCGGAAATAGGCAAAATGAAGGACGCGTCGGCAATCAGAGTGGCGTAGAAGGCCCTTTTGCCGCAAATGCGGCCGATGCTTTTATCCTGAGTTCTTGTTCTGTCATAATGTTGTGTTTATTGGGTTATTCAAAAAGAAAAGGATCGTCCACGGGTGTGAACGATCCTCTCCGGTTGTTCGGTAAGGGATATTTCACCTCTTACTGCAGGAACCAGTTGTAGCCTTCGGTGTCATTTCCGAGAATGGCTTTCTGGATTCCAAGTGCGAAGTCTGTACAGTTCTGATTGCGATCAACCCACTTGTCGATGTAGGTCTGCTTGATCGCCTCGTTGAAGAGCTGGAGCATCTCAAACATTGAAATGCTGCTCTCTCCCTCCTTCATTCCGAAGTTGGGATTACTGACAAAACCTCTGACGGCGCTATTTGCCGCCTGGTCGCCGATTTCAATAACCGGCAGGTTCTTCTGCTCCTCAGTCGGCAGGGCCTGGTAGAGCCGGAGACGACCGATGATGTAGCAGAACAGGCTCTCCGATATCCTCGTCTTATGGAGGTTCTCGATGAGCTTGAGTGTGTCTTCCTTCTCAGGGTCGAAACGTCTGAAGAGCTGGTAGGCCTTCTGATAGACGTCCGCTTCGGTGAGAACTTCGACGGTGCCTGAATTTCCATTGCAGGTCAGGCAGAGATTGCTACAGACACGGACTTTCCAGCCAACGAAGATCTTCATCTTCTCTGGTGATTTCCGTGAATACAGCTTGTCCTCGTTGTAAGCCCGGCACATTCCGATTGTGAGTTCAATCTTTTGTCCGGCAACGATTCGGGTTAAGGACTTGACATGGGCGACAAAGGCCAGTCTCTGGTAGAAAATAGTCTTTTCCTCGTCCAGGAGGTCCTTGGTAGGTTTGTGGATGGCAGAGGCTACACGACCGTTGATGGCATGTGATACTCTGCATTCCGGAGGGGTAAGTTCCCCAAATACATCTTCTGCGGCTTTATAGACAGCTGCAACCGCCCGCTGGTGAGCGATTGTGAGGCTGGAGTCGCTGAAGGTAGGCACAATACACTTGGTAGCCAATTCCTCTAGGGATATGGCTTGGGTGTTCGATTCAATGAAGTTGGGATGCTCCCCGGAGATTTCTTCTTCCGGTTCAGGAGCAGGCCCATCGATGAACTGGAGTTCCAGCAGCTGTCCACCTTCTTCAGGCTGGACGAGTGCTAATGCTTGCTCGTTGTTCATTGTGCTTCTGTTTTTTGATTATTGCTTTTTTAAGAATCGCCGACTTGTTCTTGAGAATCCACCTCAGGTCCCTGATGCCCTTGAATAGAGCGAGGGTTGTGTCCAAGGCGGCGATGATGAGCGATTCCGTCCGGTGGTTGCTCATGGTCTTTCATCAGTGAGCACCGGCGGGGGTGAGTTCAGAGGTCCTGGCCTTGCGGTTCTGGACCTTCTCTTTAGCGTACTCGTAGATGTCCTTTCCAAGGTCCACGAGCATGAGGATGGAGATGACGGGGCCAAAGCCCTTCTCCATGGTTTCGAATACTTTTCTTGCTTTCATAATGTCGTTTGTGTTAAAGTGTTGATTATTATATAAATAAGGCTTTGAGATGATTCTAGATTTCACAAAAAGAAAGCCCTGTAATCCTCTTGGAAACAGGGCATAAAGAGCTGAAATCCCCACCCGACATCAGACTAATGCCGGCGAAAGCAAGAAACCTGGAGATAGCGTTTAGAATGGGCTCTTATACAAAGGTAAGGCTATTGGAAGACGTTGGGAGGGGCAAAAAGAAAAGCCACCAGAACCGTTGTCTGATGGCTGGGAAGGGAGAGTTATGGTACCAAGAGGGGCCTATAGAGAGATGGTAGGCCAAAGCAAGCAGAGAGTGGTACCAGGATTTGAGTCTCTTCCTACATGAATAAGGCTTTGAGAGGATAGGAGATTCGGGCTCTGACAGAAGATAAATTGCTGAGGGATTCGATTTCTCACAGGTTTTTCATATATTTGTATCACTCACCGGGAAGACAAATACCCGGGAGTAGAAGGCATTCATTGTCTTTCCGTCGTGATAAAATCTGGTAAATTTTTCTAGTGAGGAAAGAACTCTGAATCTGCCTTGGCTTGATATGTATTCAGCTCGGCTGGTACATATAGGCTAGGTGATTCTATTGTTCGAACTCTCACGTCAGGTTTACCAGAGCCTTTCACGACGAGGGAGAATGATGGTTCCCTAGCCTTCTTTGTTATGTGTTTGTGTCATTCTCGGGGAACTGATGGCAAAAGGAAAAGACAAGAAAAGACAAATTGCCGAGATTGGTGCTGTCGTTATATTTGTCTTATCCACATAAGCAGCAGAAGAAACTAAAACTATAACATTATGCCGAGATTCAAAATCACAACCAAACAGCGGACCCAATTCAACGGTATCCGCATTGAACCTGGAATGTCTGTCGAAGTCATCACCAGCAGCTACACCAATCCTCTGACAATGAATGGTGGACAACCCGTAGTGGATGCTTTTATGAGAATCTATGGGGTTGATATCCGGAGAGCTGGGATTTGCAGTCCGGTGTATCTTGATGTTAGACAGATTGGATAGTTAGGTTAGTGCTATGAGTATCTTAGGAGAATTTATTGATGGCTTTATTTCTGGTTGGAATGAGTCTGATAATGAAATGAACGGAATCGCACAAGTTCCACAGAATCCCAATAGTGAATCGGTTCAGGTAAGTCCTTCTTCTCCTCAAATAATCAATTCTTTTGATGAGATGTCAACTTGGCTTAATAGCCTTCAACGAGGAGCTTCACCTGCGGTAAAACAGGCCATTTCAGCTCAAATAAATGTCATACGTTTTGTGCAGACTCCAACACTTGTAGATACGACGTTTGACACTCTTTTGTATAGTCTTGACAAATCTCTCAGCTCTGCAAGGAGTCCAGAAGAACGAGCTGGAATCCGAGAAGTGTTTTGCCTTATGATACAGAACTATGCGTTCTTCATGGACGCGAAGTACCAAATGGAGGTGAACAAAAACCGTGAAGAAGGGAGAAAGTTGTTTGTTGAAGCTGGGGAAATGCTGTCTAATTCCGTTAAAGACATTGCATTGATGGCCGTTAGTGGCGCCGATACGATGTCAATCGCCAATACGACTATAACAAACCTTTTTGCTCCTGCAAACGGTTCCGGAGGGATAACTGGATTATTGAATCGTCTTTTTAACTATATCAATCAGGAAGATATTCTCTTTGAACAGCAAGAACAGTTTTATTCCAGTATTGAAAAGATAGTTGTTAAATTGGGGGAGCCCGATACTCAACAACTATTAGGAAAGTCAAACTTGATTTCCGGAACAATCAAGCGTTATGTCCCCGAGATTCGTGATTTCGCGGTTTCTCATAATGTTGAATTGTTTAATGCCAATGCTGCGGTTGAAAGCAACTTTAAGACTGGTACGACGATTCTTGGGATTTGGCTAGGAGTATGCTTCACGATAGGTGTATGTAGGTATCTCTTCTCTTTTAGTTGGAAGGCACCATGGTTGAAGGGATATTTGATGTGGACTGCTATTATTGCTGGTGGTTTGTTTCTGTTTTTCCTTCTGGTGGACTTTGTCCGGCGAAGAGCTTTTACGCAGAAAGAATCTGAACTCAATGATTATTTTGACACGCTTTATGCCATAAACGAAGCGTACAAAGAGCCCTATGAATCAAAGGATTATACCCCCACAGAGGCTGTTGATCGCTTCCTTCAAATTTTAAATGAACGAGGAGAGGAAGATGCCTATCACTTTGCTCAGCTCCATTTGCATGATGACGGTTGTGAAGGCTTATATATACCTGTCTGTGAGCATTTTATGACTACGGATGTCAACTATGCAAGAGCTTTATCGATTGCTGATGAGGGACTTGAAGTCGCCATGAAATCAGGTAATAGTTTTGTTGTCAATGCTCTAACATATGACAAAGCAGAATGCTTATCTGATTTGGGCGATTTAGAGCAAGCCTTAACATGTTATTCTTATGTTGAATCAAATGTCGATCCTGATTTAGTGAATGATGAAGGGGAAAACATTAAAGAGGTTTGCACCAATCGCATCAAAGAAATAAGTGAGCGGCTCAAGAATGCTTCAACCAACACCAACGAGCAAGACTATCTTGAGATGTTCAAGGAGTATGTCGCTGATGGGGATATTTCTGAACGAGACAGGAAGATCCTAGAGAAACTTCGTATTCGTTTGGGGATTACCGAAGAGAAAGCAAAGGAATTGGAGGAGGCTTGCTTAAACCCGCAACTGAGCGAAGACGAGAAGGAGTATCTGGAAATGTGCAAGGAATATGCGGCAGATGGAGAAATATCTGATAGAGATCGAAAGATGCTCAATAAGATGAGAGATAGAATGGGAATAAGTGAAGAAAGAGCAAAAGAATTAGAGACCTTATGATTACAGAATTAATCTCGGCCATCCAGGTCGGCATGGAAACTAAGAAGCTTACCGAAGGACTACTCAATGGCGAGCACTACGATGATGTTGATCGTGCTTATGATTTATATGAAGCGATAGATTTTGAGGGAGACATCGAGAGCGAGATTCAAGAAGTTTTGCAGTGCTTAGAATCCGTCAATAATGATGATCGACTGTTCGTTAAGGTCGCCGCATGGAATTTAAAAGCATGGTGTTATGCTCACATAGGTCAATTCACGAAAGCTAGACAAAACATAACTCGAGTACTGAATGCTCAAACCGATACCTTGACTCTAAATAAAGCCGGCATTGAAGAGTTTAAAAAGCAGTGCAAAGACCTAAAACTAAGAATTCAGAATATCGAGCACCCATCATCCCCAGTTATTACCAGAGACACTAGAGATACCAAGGACAGACACGAAAAACGACCATCAAATAGTCAACGAGGCTCTCATCAAGATAGGAAACAACTACTTGATATTATTGCTATTTGTGATTGCAGGAATGGAGGCTTTACGGAGGATACCATTATTCGTACTGAGCCGAAAAAGATAAGAATTGCTCTTCAAAAGTATGGGATTTCCATTTCTACAAGTAAGATTGGCTCCGTAAATACTTATAAGGGGTTGATTAACATTATAATGGATTCAAACCAACACCCGACCGCCATAGCGACAACTCCCGTGAGAGATGTCGCTCCTCTCCCAGATGTTGCTACCAGGGAATCAGGCATAGCCAAACAACACCCGCAAGAAGAAACATCTTTCGTATTTCCTATAGATCACATTATCATCAAGGGAGATAAAGGCGTTGTCGCTGAAGGGAGTGTAGCATTGGGAATAGTTCATGTCGGGGATGACTTATTCCTTGCAAATCCGAATGGTATGATACATAAAACCAGATGCGTTGGGATAAAGGTTTCTAATAGTGTTTGTTCTCAAGCATCAGCTGGAGAAAGGTGTTCCATTCTACTAAGAAGTGTTCTTCCGAGTCATTTTGAAGAAGGCAGTTGGTTGCAAAAAGGAGAGCGACCTATCGACATAAATAGTATTCTCTCCAGTGGGAATAAGTCCATGTCTAATGCGGCAACGCCAACGCCATCCTGTTATACCAGCAAGCCTATTGACTGTTCGACATCGACAAAGAGCAGTCAGTCTCAATGGAATAGAGTCCTTTCTGTCGACGAGCAGGAATATCTGGAACTGTTCAAAGAGTATGCGGATGACGAAGAGATTTCGGATAGGGACAGGAAGATGCTTGACAAGTTCCGTATTCGTCTTGGGATATCAGAAGAAAGAGCTCAAGAGTTGGAGGCATCTTGTTCAGAACCAGAACTAAGCGAAGACGAACAGGAATACCTCGAAATGTATAAGGAATATGCATCCGATGGAGAGATTACGGCACGAGACAGAAAGATGCTCAATAAGATGAGGGATAGAATGGGAATTAGTGAGGAAAGAGCAAAAGAGATAGAGTCAATAATCTGATAGATATGGGTAAATTCGATTCCATTATCCGTTTCTCCGAAGAGCAGATAGAACGCCACAGGGACCAGATTGGGATGTATAAGAAGTACAAGAATCCAAGCTGGGAAGGTGTCGTAGAGTCGCTTACAAGGCAAATCCGTAGTAAGAAAGCCTCCATCGTGGAAATGAAAAAGCGAAATTAATAGTGTAATCAGGGTATAACACGAAACGCCATGAACATAACAATTCTTCTACAATCTTACACATCCTTTTTGAAGGATTTTGCTTCATTTTGTGAAACCGCTTGTGGAAAGTATCACATCCCGGTTTTATTGATATCAACGAGAAAAATGGCCAGTTCCCTTTCGGCTGAAATCATTAAATGGGGCATATGTATCGACCCGGCACCGACAGGAGACGCAATCTTCAATGCCCTTAAGCAGGAGGTTGACCGGAAAATTGTTGATTCCCGCCTCAGAAAGCTTGAAGGAAGTAGTCTTTATATTTCTGACCAGGAGCATTTCTCTGAGGGTGATTGGGCTGCATTGGACACTAAAGACGCCAAGATTGTAATAATTGATGATCTTACTGCCGTCCCTTCCGTAGATGTTTTGGATAAGTGGGCAGAGGAAAAAGGGGTCAAGGTTATTGCAAGGAAAGACGAATAGGGCTTTTAAAATGGGCAAATATGACTCTTCCATTCTTAACAACGAACAAACACATTAACCACAATGATAATGAAAGAGTTTCTTAATAATTATTTGTCAGAGCGGCTGAAAAAGCCGGGCACTAAGACGGCCAAGAATGGTGTGTCTCCAACCTCTTTTGCTGCATTTCTTCGGGAGGCACTACCATACATTGAAAAGTTTAGGGCTGATGTGTTTGGCAGGAGAGTCTATTCTGCCTACATTAACTACGAGACCGGTGCACATTGGACTCTGGAGGAGATGGAGGATGACCTGGATAAGGGTTTTGAACTGATTCGAATCGATAATCAGACAGACCAGGAAGCAGGCGCCGAGCTGGTCATGAGTGTGGCCCGAAAAGGACGCGTCGCTGCCTTACTGTTATATGCGACCCATATGTTGGCAGATTCCGGAAAGAGGGCCGAAATCGAGCAGGCAAAAGTATGGATTCATGCTGTACTCTATGAAAAAGAGTCGAAGGCGAAGTTTGTTGCCGAGGAGGCGATTCAAATTGCCGAGGATCTGCTTGATGATTATTATGAAGCCTTTCCGGAAGAAGGGAAAATGCGGATGGATTTAGATGAAGATGAACAGGCTCGCTATGCGACATTTGTTGCATTATCTGATAATCAGTATTATTCGTTCGAGGCGCTGGGGGACATTGTTCATGGCATTGCAATGATTGGCAGCATCAAGATTGTTTGCGGATGGTTTAAAAAGCTTGAGGAGTATGTCGTTAAGGAGGATTCTGTGGTGGCGTATGTGGCTCCTTGTCTGCCCACATGGTACTTCTTGGAGAGTCTGAAAAACCTCATCGGAATAGAAAAACTCAATGAACTCGCTGGTGTTATTCTCTTCTCTGACAATGAAGACTCACTCTCGCCTGCCTATTTGCAGTATTCACTCGACGAGGAGAACTTGGGATTGACTCATTTCCTATGGCCCGGTTCATGCCTGAAACTTGCCCATGCCTGGCTTTTGATCAAGGAAACGGATGACGAGAGGTGTTCTCTAAATTATAACGAAGAAGAAGAAGTATGGGTCTATTCGATTCCAGATAATTGGGATTGCACCGACCCGGCCACACAGCGTAGACTATCGCAGCAGGTCAATTCTCAGTTATTTAAAATAGCAAGTCAAGTCCTACCCGAAGTCTATTCAAAACTAACCAAAGCTTACAATCTTCCATCCGGAGAGTGCCATGTGATAGTCGAGGGCTCCGTAAGGCACATGAGAAATAGTAATGACGGCTTTGATGTATTCGCCACATATCATCTTATTAAGTACCCGACGGTGGTTGCTGACGAGCTCCTTCTGTCTTGTTTTGTTCCATCTGGGGCAGGCGTCGAGATGATGAAAAAAGCTGTTGATTTCTATAAATCGTCCGGTGTTGACGGCCTTTCAACGACGGTCTGGAATGAAAAACTCTGCAACAAAAAACCGAAGTATTACCCGGAGGATTTCCACGTGGTTTAATGGTTATGGGCAAATATGATTCATCTATTCGATTTGCAGAGGAACAAATCAAACGCCTGAAGGACCAGATTTCGATGTACAAGAAGTACAAGAATCCTGGCTGGGAAGGGATTGTCGCATCTTTAACCAGGCAAATCAGTAGCAAAAAAGCCTCTATTGCCGACATGAAGAAGCGGAATAAGTAGTTTGTTTCTATGTATATCATTGCCACACAGAAACTTCATAGTCGGCCTGGAAACTCTTTATCCCGGATAGTTCTTCTCATAAGGGCTGAAGACTATACCGATGATATGTTCCTCCTGCCTTCCTTTGCCGAGTCTGAATGGGGACTGTCATGTCCGGTTCCTTTGGGCAAGAGGTTTGTGGCAGTTATTCCAGGTGATTCAGAAGGGACAGGAATGACATATAAAGATTCTGAGTTCCCGAAAGAAAGGCTTAGGGGATTTCTGGAACGGCATGGACTTGAATGAGTGGATAACATTAGCAGGACTTCATCACGGTGGGGTCCTGCTTTTCGTCATATGTACTAACCTTTGGCAATATCTCAGGCTATCTTCGCCTCAGATATGACCACCTACTACTGCCATACCCTTGAAGAAGCCTTGAAGAGAGCCAAAGCCGCCGAGAAAAACCTGGTTGCTTCTTCGGTGGGATTACATTGAAGTCAGGGAAGAAGGGGGTTGCCATCTACCGGGAAGGGAAAGTGGTTGAGCAGTATGGCGTGATGGGAATATAAAAGAAAGAGGCTGACTCAAAAGTGAGTTGGCCTCTTTTTTTATGGGATGGGGATGGGGTGTCCGGGGGACTCCGTTCCGCTACGCTCCACTCCGGCCCTTCCCAACGTCTCCTGCGTCCCGCTACGCGGAACTTGTATCCGTCGGGCCCCTCCCCCTATGCTTGTCCGGGGGTGGACAAGCCCCCGGACACCCCATCCCCATCCCAACGGCATCAGGCG
>Ga0310697_10000590_pt1 | contig 47518 bp, 21 predicted proteins | sample 172DNAGHGlowgp2_FD_203883 | JGI IMG/M metagenome (GOLD analysis project Ga0310697, IMG submission 203883) | Sheep rumen microbial communities from Palmerston North, Manawatu-Wanganui, New Zealand - 1728 DNA GHGlow gp2 (v2) (version 2) | ecosystem: Host-associated > Mammals > Digestive system >...
TAGCCTCAAAATGTACAGGTGAAGCCAATATTGATAAGAATGAGATTGTGTATACAATGCCTGCAGACGGAAATTTTTGGTTTACACTCCAAAAGACAGACAATTCAAATTGGCCCTCTTTGTATAGTATTGCTGTAAATAGAGAAGTTGAAATTGTTGAAACATTGGATTGGACATTTACAGGGAATGCAGCAGATGCGGACATAACAACAGGTGATGAGACCATTACACAACTGAGTACTGTCTGTAAAAATATAACTGCGCCGTCTGATTGTGCAGGTCTTTATATTCAGGGGACATGGAAGAGATATAAAAATACAACAGGCTTACGAAATGTAGATAGTGGTGATCGTATGTTGATAGTTCCCAATCTTAAAAAGGATGACGTTATACGCATTTTTGGAAATAGCGATGCAGTTAATAATATAAACACCACAAAATACACAGGAATCGTTGATAATGATAATAATACGTTATCCTTCAAAATGGAAGCAGACGGGAACTTCTACTTTAAAATTGTTAAAGCAGGAGGTACTGTTAATAGTGTCCAAGTATGGCCCAGTATTACACGAATCTGCGTATATCGTGAGAAAGAACCAGAGGCTCCGGCACTCACCCTCGACGAGACAGCGTACAACGTTCAGGCTAATGCAGAGGTAACATTCACGGCAAGCCTCACCGCTGGTTCTCCAGCACCCACATTGCAGTGGTACAGCTGCGATGATGCAGAGAAGGCTAACGCTGCGGCCATTGACGGTGCAACGAGTGCTACGTACTCGCCCTCGACAGCAAATACAGGCGTATACTACTTCTACGTCACTGCAACTAACAGCGAGGGCACTGCCACCTCTGACGTTATTACGCTAACCATTACCGGCACCGTCGCCACACCGACGATAGTCCTGGGTTCGTACAACTACGAGCAGGGTGGCTATGCCGTCACTGCAACCTGCGCTACGGAAGGTGCTACACTGAAGTACAAGATTGGCGAGGGCGAGGAGCAGGAGTGCACGTCGGGCGTTCCCTTCTACGCCAAAGGCGGAAAGATAGTCGTCACGGCAACGAAGGAAGGATGGACATCGGCAACTCTCGCGACCAGTCAGCAGTACGTATTGAATGCAGCTCCATCAGCAACATCGCCTGAGACTCTGATTTCGTTCCAGAAGACTTATGACGACGGCGACAAGAACATTGACCACGTTTACAAGTCTGTGACCATACTCGGTGGCACCAGTGGTGCTATTGCTGGTAGAGACGGTAACGGCAGACTGAAGCTGCGCACCAACCAAAACAACAGCACAATGACCCTAAACGTGAACGACGGCTACGTGGTGACGGGAGTATCTATATCTGCAAACAGTAACAATAGCGGAGCTACCATCGGTCTGTCGAGTGTATCAGTTGATGGTGGCGCAAACATCATGGGCAGCACTACGTCATTCCCAGTCAGCGGTGATGCTGCTGTGACCTACGCTACGGGAGACATAGCCGCAAGCAGCAGCATCGTATTTACGTTTGACAACTCAAACATTGTCGATAATGATAACACAAAGAAAAACAGACAGATTTTCGCCACCATCACCGTTACCTACAAGACTCCCACTGAGGTAGCTATAGAAAACGCCATTGCCGACTGCAAGACGTACGAGACATCAGCTGAGTTCGCAACATATATCGATGGTCAGAGCTTCGCTTCTGTCGCTGAGGTCTATGCTGCCCACAGCGCATGGCAGATAGAGCAGGCCGAGGCAAACGGTTCGACGGATTTCTCGAAGGCTATCATGAACGCTGGCTTCGAACTTGGCAATATCAATGGATGGACTATCTATGGAGATGCCAGCAGCGCAGCAACTGATGGTGACAGGTATGGTCTCATTGAGGATAATGGAGCGGGTGGTTACCAGTATTACACTGGTTGGAACGGCCGTAACGTCAGTCAGCTAATAGCAGGCTTGCCCGCTGGTACGTATGAGCTGAAAGCCAGAATCTACTCTTGGGGCGGCGGTGCCCCTGTACGCATCTTCGCCAATGGCACTCTTTCGGCTGAGGAGAACGGTGAGAACCATGAGATGAGTCTTGAGTTCACCGTGACAGGTGAGGAAGAGTTCATAAAGATAGGAGTTGGCGGCGTAGGAAACAACAACAACACTGACAACACCTGGGGCACATGGGGATACCGCATAGACTACTTCACCCTCACCAGAACCGCCGTCACGGCAACCGTTTCGTCAGCGAACTACGCTACATACTGCAGCCCGTACGCCCTGAACTTCGACGGCATAACGGGACTGACAGCCTACCGCGCATATAAGAGCGGCGACGTGGTGAAGTTCGACGCCGTCACCGAGGTGCCTGCCAACGAGGGACTGCTGCTCAGAGGTACGGGAACATACAACGTGCCCATCATCGAAAGTGCAAGCGCGATAGAGAATGTATTTGTGGGTGTCCTCGAGGAGACCACCATTCCGTACGCTGCAGAGTCTGATGCCATCTACGTGCTGAAGAACGGTACGAGCGGCGTAGGTTTCTACAAAACCACGAAGGCCTTCACCGTACGTGCCAACTCGGCATACCTGCCCGCCAGCATAGCCGCCGGCGTAAGCAGTGCACGTGAGTTCATCGGCTTCGACGACGAGACGAACGGCATCAGCAACGTCCGCCTGACAGACGGCGAGACAGCCGCCGAGGTCTACGACCTGCAGGGCCGTCGCATCAGCGAGCCCACGAAGGGTCTCTACATAGTGAACGGAAAGAAAGTAATCATCAAGTAATCAGAAGGAGGACACAATAATGAAGAAGACACAATATATCAAGCCCGATACAACCATCGTCGCCGTTGCTACACAGGCCTTCATGGCCGGATCGTTAGGCAATGGCGAGACACCCAACGACTATAATCCCACCGACACGCCGAAGACAGAGGACGACAGCGACAACCTCTCGCGCCGCAGCAGTCTCTGGGACGACGACGAGTGGTAACCCTATCGCACGGGGCTCAGGCCCCGTGCGGTTATAACTTTTGTAGTAGGGCGGCAGCCCGGTCCGTGAGGACGTAAGCCCCGCCTGTGATTTTAATAGATGATACATTATCTGTGGCGGCTGTCCGTGAGGATGGCCGCCACTGCTATTTTTCCGCGATTTGTTTTGCAGTTTCCCCTTTTTTGCTTATCTTTGTCGGCAAATATAAGAGTACAAGTATGAGCGAGGACAAAAGAATAGAAACAGAAAAGTTATGGCACTGAACGAATATCAACCACAGAAACTGTACTACTCCATAAAGGAGGTGGCCGAGATGTTCGGCCTCAACGAGAGCACCCTGCGCTACTGGGAGACGGAGTTCCCGTTCCTCAAACCGAAGACCAGCGGTCCGGCGAAGATACGACAGTACCAGGAGCGTGACATCGAGCAGCTGCGCACCATCTACAACCTGGTGAAGGTACGCGGCTTTAAGCTCGCCGCGGCGAAGAAGATGATCAACGCCAACCGCAAGAACGTCGACATGAAGACCGACGTGCTGACACGCCTCATCGGCATACGCGACGAGCTGCAGACACTGAAGAAGCAACTGGACTACCTACAATGATCTTTGATTTAAGAGTGTGGAGAGGCAGTAGGCTGAAGGCTGTCCTCCTGCTATTCTCGTTCCTCCTCTCTCCCTACTCGCTCCTCGACATTAACGCCCAGAAGCGGGTGAAGTACGAGTTCGAGCGTAACCTGCCCGTCTATGCCGACTCGCTGCTGAAGGATCTGACATTCCCCCTGGCATGGGGCAACAGCCCGATAACAGACTTCGACGAGTGGCGGAGCGCCGCCCGCCAGAAGGTCTTTGAGTGTATGCTCACACCGCCACCGCCGCCTGCCGACGGTACGGCGGCAGACAGTTCTAAGCCCTACACCCTAAACGCCGAACTGATAAGCGAGGAGCACCGCGATGGCTACACGGCGCGGAAGATTGAGATACGCCTCAGCCGCTACTACAGCGTGCCGGCCTACGTGCTCGTGCCCGACGGCAAGGGACCGTTCCCCGCCGTGAACCTGCTGCACGACCACGGGGCGCACCTCTTTATAGGCAAGGAGAAGATGATACGTCCGTTGGCGTGCGAGGACTCCACCGTCATTCGCGATGCCGAGGAGTGGCTCGCAGGCTACGAGGGACAGTTCTTCGGCGACTACCTGGCACGCCACGGCTACGTGGTCTTCTCCGCCGATGCTCCGATGTGGGGCGAGCGCGGACAGAAAGAGGGTCCGCGGCGCGACCGCTACGACATGATAGCCGGCAACATAATGATGTACGGCATAGACCTCTCGGCATACATGACCTACGACGACATCAGCGGCACGGAGTTCCTGGCGCAGATGAAGGAGGTGGACGCGCAGCGCATAGGCTGCGCGGGGTGGTCGATGGGCGGCTACCGCGCGTGGATGCTCGCGGCGCTGTCGGATCGCATCAAGGCCGGGGCGTCCATCTGCTGGATGGTGACCACCGACGAGCAGATGTCGCACAAGTACAGCCGCACGGAGAACGGCGGCTTCGCCAACTGTCTGCCGGGGCTGCGCCGCTGGATGGACTACCCGCACGTGGCGTCGATGGCGTGTCCGAAGGCCATGCTCTTCATCAACGGCTCACAGGACAAGCTGTTCCCCGTGGCAGGAGTGGAGAAGGCCTTCGCCACGATGCACGACACATGGCGGTCGCAGGGTGCCGACGACCGGCTTGAGACGGAGCTGTGGGACATGCCCCACAGCTGTCCGCTGAAGGCGCAACAGAGAGTGCTCGAGTTCTTCAATAAACACCTGTGACAATGCTCCGCTTCATAAAGGACTGGACACTGCCCTGCGCCATTGCCGTGGGAACTACAGCCTACCTCGTGTTCTACTGCGTGCCACAGCTCGACGCGGCAGGCGACACACTGTCGCCGATCTTCGACCGGCTGCTGCCGCTGACGGTGTTCCTGACGCTACTGGTGACGTTCTGTAAGGTGGACTTCCACCTAATGCGGCCCCACCGCTGGCACGTCGGCGTGCTCGCAGCACAGCTGCTGCTCGTTGCCGCTACCGTCGCCATAATCCTCTACATAGAGGCCCACCCCTCACCCCTAAACTCTCCGCTCTCGCCCCTCACCTCTAAACTCCACACTCTAAACTCTACACTCTTCTGGGAGGCCATTCTGACCTGCATCATCGGTCCGGCGGCATCGGCATCGCCCGTGGTCGTGGGGAAGCTGGGCGGCAACATCTCGACGATGACGACCTACGTGCTGATCTCGGCATTCTTCTCGGCACTGCTCATTCCGACGGTGTTCCCCATCCTGCCACCACATCCCTCAACCCTCCTCCCTACTCCCTCAACCCTCACCCCTCAACCCTCAACCTTCCTCAGCGCATTCCTGATGATACTCCAGAAGGTGTCGGCAGTACTGCTGCTGCCGTTAGTGCTCGGATGGCTCATACAGCGCCACGTCAAGCCGCTGCAGCGGTGGGTGGCGGCACAACCCAACCTGAGCTTCTACTGCTGGGCGGTGTCGCTGAGCATCACCACAGGCATCACCGTGAAGAACATCGTTCACAGCGAGGCAACGCTCGTCATGCTGACGGCCATCGCCGTCGGCACGCTGCTGCTCTGTGCGGTACAGTTCGTCATAGGCCGTGCCATAGGCCGGAAGATGGGCGAGGAGATAAATGCCGGACAGGCACTGTTCCAGAAGAACACGGCACTGAGCATATGGGTGGCCTATATGTACCTGAGCCCCGTGGCCTCGATAGGTGCCGGCTGCTACGTGCTGTGGCAGAACATCATCAACAGCGTGGAGCTGTGGCAATACAAAAAGGGGAGATGATACGACGAGTGCCACCTATCGGATTGAATAGGTGGCACTCGTCTATAAAGGGGAAACGTGTTGTCAGAGCTTAGCCAGCTCGATAACCTTGTCGACAGCGGCAGAGAGACCGTCGGCATTCTTACCGCCGGCCTGTGCGTAGTGGGGCTGTCCGCCACCGCCACCCTGAATGAGCTTGGCAGCCTCGCGTACCATCTGTCCGGCATTCAGACCGTGGTCGCTGACCATGTCGTCGCTCATCATGATGGAGAGCATCGGCTTCTCCTGATAGAGCGAGCCAAGGACACAGAGCAGCGGACCGTCGACGGACTGGCGCACCTTGAACACGAGGTCCTTGGCCGAGGCGGGAGCTAAGGGCAGGATGCCGCTGACCACCTTCACACCGCCCACGATGCGAGCCTTCTCTATGAGCTGCTTGGCAGAGCGCTCTACGGCCTGGGCCTGGAACGCCTCTATCTGCTTCTTCATGGTGTCGTGCTCCTCGATGTGCTTCTGGATGACGGCCTGCAGGTCCTTGGCGTTATTGAAGAACGAGCGGATGGCACGCATGGTGTCCTCGATGCCGTAGAACAGCTCCTCGAAGTTGCGGCCCGTCTTCGCCTCGATACGACGTATGCCGGCTGCGACGCTGCTCTCGCTGATAATCTTGAAGAACCCTATCTTACCCGTTGCCGTGGCATGGATACCGCCGCAGAACTCGCACGACGGACCGAAACGCACCACGCGCACCTTGTCGCCGTACTTCTCGCCGAAGAGGGCGATGGCACCGAGCTTCTTTGCCTCGTCGAAAGGAACGTCGCGGTGCTCGTCGAGGGGTATGTCCTGACGTATCATGTCGTTCACCAGCCGCTCCACCTGACGCAGCTGCTCGTCGCTGACCTTCTCGAAGTGCGAGAAGTCGAAGCGCAGCGTGTCGGGCGAGACGAACGAGCCTTTCTGCTCGACATGGTCGCCGAGAACCTGTTTCAGGGCGTAGTCCAGCAGGTGCGTGGCGGTGTGGTTGGCTGCCGAGGACTCGCGTTTGTCGGTGTCGACGCAGGCCATGAACTCGGCCGTCGGGTCCTTGGGCAGCTGGCGCACGATGTGCACCGACTGGTTGTTCTCGCGCTTGGTGTCGATAATCTCGATGGTCTCCTGTTCGTTCACCAGTACACCCTGGTCGCCGACCTGTCCGCCCATCTCGCCGTAGAACGGTGTGTTGTCAAGGACGAGCTCGTAGTACTCCTGCTTCTTCTGCTTCACCTTGCGGTAGCGCAGGATGTGGCACGAGTACTCGGTGTAGTCGTAGCCGACGAACTGCTGCTCGCTGGCAGCGACGGAATCGCCGCCCACTGTGACCCAGTCGCTGTTCTCGACGGCGGCGGCGTTGCGGGCGCGCTCCTTCTGCTTCTGCATCTCCACCTGGAACTCCTCCTCGTTGACCGTAAGGCCGTTCTCGCGGCAGATGAGTTCCGTGAGGTCGAGCGGGAAGCCGTAGGTGTCGAACAGACGGAAGGCCTCGACGCCGCTCAATATTAGTTGAGAGTTGAGAGTTGAGAGTTGAGAGTTGGCTGCCGCCTTCGCTTTAACATCAGCCATTGCCTTGTCGAGCAGCGAGATGCCCTTGTCGAGGGTGCGCAGGAAGGCATCTTCCTCCTCCTTCATCACACGGGCGATGAGCTGCTGCTGGGCGCACAGCTCGGGGAAGGCACCGCCCATCTCCTCGACGAGTGTAGGCAGCAGACGATAGAGGAACGCCTCTTTCTGCCCGAGGAACGTGTAGGCGTAGCGCACGGCACGGCGCAGTATGCGGCGTATGACGTAGCCGGCCTTGGCGTTCGACGGCAGCTGGCCGTCGGCAATGGAGAAGGCGACGGCACGCAGGTGGTCGGCGCAGACGCGCATGGCCACGTTGATGTTGTCCTGCTCCTTTGTAATGGGAGCGTTCTGTTCCTCCTCGAAGGTGGTGTATTTCAGCCCTGTTATCTGCTGCTCAGCCTTGATAATCGGCTGGAAGATGTCAGTGTCGTAGTTAGAGTGCTTGCCCTGCAGCATGCGGACGAGACGCTCGAAGCCCATGCCGGTGTCGATGACGTTCATAGAGAGCTTCTCGAGAGAGCCGTCGGCCTTGCGGTTGTACTGCATGAAGACGAGGTTCCAGATCTCGATGACCTGCGGATCGTCCTGGTTGACGAGCTCGCGGCCCGGACGGCCGTTCTTCTTCTCCTCCTCGGGACGGCTGTCGACATGTATCTCAGAGCACGGACCGCAGGGACCGGTGTCACCCATCTCCCAGAAGTTGTCGTGCTTGTTGCCGTTGATGATGTGGTCGGCAGGCACGTGCTTCAGCCAGTAGCCGGCAGCCTCGTCGTCGCGCTCGAGTCCCTCCTTCGGGTCGCCCTCGAAGACGGTGACGTAGAGGTCGTCGGGGTTGAGCTTCAGCACATCGACGAGATACTCCCATGCCATGTCGATGGCACCCTCCTTGAAGTAGTCGCCGAAGGACCAGTTGCCGAGCATCTCGAACATGGTGTGGTGGTAGGTGTCGTGGCCAACCTCCTCGAGGTCGTTATGCTTTCCGCTGACGCGCAGGCACTTCTGCGTGTCGGCACGCCGGCGCGGCTCCGGGTCGCGAGTGCCGAGGATTATGTCTTTCCACTGGTTCATGCCTGCGTTGGTGAACATCAGTGTGGGGTCGTCCTTGATGACCATCGGTGCCGAGGGTACGATGGCGTGCTGCTTTGACTCGAAGAACTGTTTGAACGAGTCACGAATTTCTTTTGCTGACAACATTTTCTTTCGTTATTTCGTTATTACGTTATTACGATATTACGGTATTACGTTATTACTTTTCCGCGATTTCGCGAATTCGCGTGCAAAGGTACGAAATAATTCTCAATTATCATGTTTTAGAGCATTTTTTTCGAGGTGCGAGGTGTGAGGTTACTTTACCATTACCTTGCGGCGGTTCTTGATGTAGACGCCAGGGCGAGTGCTGCCCTGCCCTACCCTACGGCCTGAGAGGGAGTAGACGGCATCGTCGGCGGCCGATGGTCCGTCGGCGCTGACAGTCTCGACGCCCGCTGCCATAGTTCCCTTCTTGTAGACGCGGTAGGTGCCGCCGGGAACGGTCTCAAGATCGTACTCATAGACCTTCTTCACCGTCAGCGAGGGTGCCGTGGTGAGCGACGGAGACAGCAGCGGCTGCTTGACCTCGGCCGGGGCGAAGAGCGGGTTCGGGCACGGGCCCTCGGCAGGCCTCAGCTCGCCGTCGGCAGGCTTGGCCTCGAGCTCAACGTAGGAGCGCAGGCGCAGGGTGCCGCCTATGGTGGAGCGTATAGTGGCGTTCAGCAGGAGGGCGTTGCTCCACTCCATGTCGACCTCGAAGCCGCCACGGGCACGCAGTCCGCTGACGCTGCCGCGCTTCCACGTCGTGGGCAGTGCAGGCAGCAGGTGTACGGCACCGTCGTGACTCTGCAGGAGCATCTCGGCGATGCCTGCCGTAGCTCCGAAGTTGCCATCGATCTGGAACGGCGGGTGAGCATCGAAGAGGTTCGGATAGGTGCGGCCCTGCGGGTACTGTCCGGTGGCATCGTCGGAGGGCAGCAGGCGCAGCATGTTCTTGAGGATGGTCAGGGCGTGGTTGCCGTCGAGCATACGTGCCCAGAAACAAATCTTCCAGCCGAGGCTCCATCCGGTGGCTTCGTCGCCGCGGTCGGAGAGCGTCTGTTTCGCTGCGGCAAAGAGCTCGTTATGGCTGAAGGGACTTATCTGGTTCGAGGGGAACAGTCCGTAGAGATGCGAGATATGACGGTGCTGCTTCTCGCTGCCGTCGGCATCGACGAGCCACTCCTGCAGCTGCTTGCGGCTGCCTATCTGCATCGGCGGCAGGAGGTCGAGCGTCTGCTGAAGACGACGGCGGTAGTCGGCATCGTCGCCCAGCAGCTCAGCGGCGCGGAGAGTGTTGGAGAGAGCGTCGAAGACTATCTGGTTGTCCATGGTACAGCCCGCCGTTATAGGCGTCGACTTACCGGCAGGTCCCTGCTCGGGACTGACCGACGGCACGACGACGAGCCAGTGGTCATCGGCAGAGCCGCCCTCGAGTGAGCGGTCGTAGGAGGGGTGCGGCACGAGGTAGTCGAGGTAGAAGTCGGCGGTGCCCTTGATGACGGGGTACCACTGCCGCAGGAAGTCGATGTCGCCGGTATAGAGGTAGTGCTGCCAGAGGTGCGTGGCGAGCCATGCTCCTCCGTTGGGATACATACCCCAGAAGGCGCCGTCGACAGGTCCGGCAATGCGCCACAGGTCAGTGTTGTGATGGGCCATCCATCCTCCACACTTATACATCTTATCCGCCGTGACGGCACCCGTCTCGCTGAGGTCGCGTATCATGGAGAAGAACGGCTCGTTGACCTCGGTGAGGTTACAGACCTCCGAGGGCCAGTAGTTCATCTGGGCGTTGATGTTGATGGTATACTTGGAGTCCCACGGCGCATCGGTCTTGTCGTTCCACACGCCCTGCAGGTTGGCGGGCTGCCCGCCGCGCTGGCTGGAGGAGATGAGAAGGTAGCGGCCGTAGTTGAATAGCAGTGCCGCCATGCCCCAGTCCTCACTGCCGTAGAAGCTCTCCAGACGTTTGTCAGTGGACAGTTCGCTGTTGCCCGTGGCAGGCAGCGACAGGCGCACACGCCCGTACTGCTGACGGTAGGCCTCGCGGTGACGCCCGAGCAGCTCGTCGTAGCTGTGCTGCCGTGCACCACTGAGCATCGACAGTGCCTTGGCGGCACCGTTGGCCTTCGTGGTGACGGTCTTGTAGTTGACGTAGTTCGTGGCGGCGGAGATATAGACGGTGGCGGTGGTGTAGTCCTTGACCAGTATCTGTCCGGCAGTGGTGTAGCTGACCTCGCCGTCGCTCTCGACATAGTAGCGCAGGCTGGCGAAGAGCTTCGACGCCACGCCCTCGTGCGCGACACCATTGACATAGGCGAGCCAGCCGTCGTCGCTCTTGGTGTAGCTGCGCGTCAGCGGTGCCGTGTGCCACAGGCGGAAGCTCGACGGAGCATCGGCCTCGAGGCGCATGACGATGACGCTGTCGGGCATGGAGGCGAAGGTGGTGCGGCGGTAGCTGTGGCCGTCCTGGCTGAACGACACCGTAGAGAGTGCCGACTGCAGGTCGAGTTCGCGACGGTAGTCGGTGACCTTCGAGGCATCGATGCCGTCGTGCGTCATGCGCAGGCTGCCCACCGTCAGGTATTTCTGTCCGTGCGGTCCTTTCACGAACTGCTGGTTGACGAGGTCCTCGGCCTCCTTCTCCTTTCCGGCGAAGATAAGGTCGCGGACGCGCTTGAGGTAGGCGGCCGACGTGGCACTGTTGTTATTGTGCGGGCCGCCGCTCCAGAACGTGTCCTCGTTGAGCTGCATCTCGTCGGTGGCCGGTCCGCCATAGATCATGGCACCGAGACGGCCGTTGCCGATGGGCAGTGCCTCGAGCCATATCTTCGCCGGCTGGTCGTACCACAGCCGCTCGGCATTGTCATCGCTGCCGATGGGCGACGGGGCGGCAAGGAAGCGCCAGCTATCGAAGTCGAAGAGCGACGCTCCGGTACCAGAGAAGGTAAAGAAGACGTCGTGGACACCCGTCACCGTCGAGGTGAGGTCGCAGGAGAACTCCTGCCACTCGCCGTTGGTGGCAGTGACGGTGAGCTGTCCGACGGCGGTGTTGCCTTTCTTGTCGAGGCGCACCAGGATCTTAGCGCTGGCCGAGCCCTTCACACGGGCACGGAACGAGAGAGCTCCGGCCTGTCCGAAGTCGACGTTACGCACCTTGATGTAGTCGCTGCTGCCGATGTTGGTGACGTAGCAGCCGGTGTGGTCGCCCATGCACTTCACGCCCGAGCACTGGTTGATGGTCTCGGCCTCCTGCCATGTGAAGGGGTTCAGCGTCTGCAGGGGGGCGACACCGGCGGTGGTGAAGTTGATATATGGCAGAGTGCCGTCGGCATTGGGCGTGAACTCCTCAATGCACGTGGCGCGCTTGAAGCCGCCGCCACCGGGCAGCTTGCCGTTATGGTAGAACATATAGTGGTGACCCTTGTACTCGACGCTGCCGCCGTGGATGGTGAAGCTGTTGTCGGCAGTGCCCATCACCTTGCCCTGATAGGTCCACGGCCCGGTGATCTTGTCGGCGGTGGAGTAGGCCCAGAACTCAGGCACGCCGCCGGCAGCATACTCGAGGTAGTATTTGCCGCCACGCTTGTATATCCACGAGGCCTCCTCGAAGTTGGTCTTCGGAGTGCCGTCGTCGTTATAGCCCTTGTACGGTCCGAAGGCCTTCTCGTCCTTGGTTTTCACCTCTATCTCGCCACCGCTGATGGAGGTCATGTTCTTATTGAGCTTGGTGTACCACAGCATGTTGTTGCCATAGAAGAGATAAGCCTGGCCGTTGTCATCGATGAACACCGACGGGTCGATCTTGAACCACCCCTGCACCAGGGGCTTGCCGATGGGGTCGCGGTAGGGTCCGGCGGGGCTGTCGGCCACCGCCACGCCGATGCCGGGGTGGTTCTGTCCCTTGATGGTGGCCGTGACATACCAGTACCATTTGCCGTTGCGCTCTATGCACTGGCTGGCCCAGCAGTCGTTGTCCTGCTTGGCCCACTTCGAGAACGTCGCCGATGTAAGCGGCATGCCCCGGTAGGTCCAGTTTACCATGTCGACGGTACTGTAGAGCAGCCAGTCCTTCATGGTGAAATAGCCATTAAGCGTCTGGTCCTCGTCGTGGTCGACGAAGAGATAGAGGGTGTCGCCATGGACGTATGGCGCGGGGTCAGGGGTATAACGGTCGTAGATGACGGGGTTCTGTGCTCGCACTGCCATAGTGGCGATGCAGAGCAGCAGACAGATATGATATAGTGGTTTTAGGTTTCTCATAGGTCTTTATTATTTATCGAGGAGAGAGGAACGAGGAGAGAGGAGAGAGGAACGAGGATACCTTGCACGTCACGGTTCTCCGCCTCCAGACTATTCTCGCTCCTCATTTCTCACTTCTCATTTCTCACTCCTCCTTCCTCATTCCTCACTCCTCCTTCCTCATTCCTCGATAATTGTAAAAGATTAGTTAACGAGGAATATCTTAGTATTGCCTTTGTACGTGGCCTTGATGGTGGCACGTCCCTCGACGATGGGGCTGATGTCGAATGTCACGCCGGGCACGTCGGCAGTAGCCTCGAGCTTGCTGCCCTTCAGCAGACGGCCGAACACCTGGTAGCGGTTCTGCTCGGCATAGCCATTCTGGGCGTTGAAGCGGATGGGCGTTGCGGGGATGTTCAGACGCTGACCGTCGGCAGTGATGGTGACCTGCGGCACAGCGGGTGCCATATGGTCGGCCCCTTTCGAGAAGCTGAGTCCGTGGAGGTCGAAGAGACCCTGCGGACGCTGCGGCTGCTGAGGACCACGACCGCCAAACTGTCCGCGCTGCGGCTGCTGGGGCTGCTGCACCTCGGGACCTTCGGCCACGAGATAGATGGCATGCTTGCCAGTGAGTCCCTCGACAGCAGGAACAGCTGCATAATAGGTCGTTGCCTTACGCTCAGCATTGGCGGGCACATCTATCACACCTATCTCCTGACCCTTCCAAGGATCATCCAGCTTGACGTGAATCTTGAAGGCACCTTTGCCGCTGGCCGTCAGATTGAGTCCAATCGTGGTGTTGTCGCCAGCCTTCGTTCCCCCGAAGGCTTTCACGCCCTTGGTGTCCTTAGCCAGACCGCCAAAGCCGAAGTACTTGAAGCCGACGATGCCGCCGTTCTGAATGCCGGCCAGGTCCATGGAGTTGTTCCACACGTCGTGGTTGTCCTGCATCCAGTTGTTGGCGTTCGGGCCATAGACGAAGCAGGCGTAACCGGCGCTATAGTAGTTGTATGGCGGCAGACCGAAGATCTGGAAACCCTCGCTGGTGACCTCGGCACCGGTGTAGGTGTTGCCGTCGGAAGCAGCAGCCGTCCATACGTTGTCCTTGGTATAGGGGTCGTAGCCGGTGATAGTCACCTTGCCACCCTTGGCGACGGGTTTCTTGTCCCACGTAATCTTCACGGGAGCCACCATGGCCTGACGGGCATTGCCGAAGCCACGCGGCGGACGGTGATAGAAGACGTACCACTGGCCGTTGATGAGTTCGATGGAGCCGTGGGTGTTATGACCGAAGTTGGTGGTGATGAGCTTCGAGCCGTCCTCGTTCAGCACGACGCCGCGCGAGTCAACCAGCACGCCGCCAGAGCGCCACGGGCCGAGGGGCGAGTCGCCGAAGGCATAGCGCAGGGCCGAGTTGGTATTACCCAGACCGTACTCCTTACCGGAGTAGCCCGAGAACACCATGACGTACTTGTTGCCCACCTGACGGATAGAGCTGGCCTCGAAGAAGTTGAAGTCCAACGGGTTCTGTCCTGCATAGAGGGCCTTGTACTCGCTACCGGCCTTGTCGAGCAGACGCCCGTCGGCGCTGCTGGCAGGGATAAACGGGTCGATGGGCTCTGTGCCCTCGCGCTTGGAGTACATGGTGTTCTGGTCGAGCTCTACAGCCGTTGAGTGCTGGAAACCGTAGAAGACATAGGCGCGGTAGCCCTTGTCGTAGTCCTTGTCCTTCTTGTCGGTGATGTTCTCGATGAACACTGAGGGGTCGAAGTCGATGATGGAGCCGGGCAGGCACTGGCGACCGTCCTCCGTCAGGTTGACGGGCGTGAAGGGACCGTTGGGGCGGTCGCCCTTACACACCATCGGTGTACGGCGCCAGCCACGGCTGTGGGGATAGAGCCAGTAGGTCTTCTTACCCGTGGCACGGTCGGTAGTGCAGACGAGGTCGGGGGCATACATCGTGTCCCACTGTCCGTCGACATACCAGGTGAAGATAGGGCCTTCGTCGCGCCACTGCGAGAGGTTCTCGACGGGTGCCGACCACATGCGGATGTCGGGACCGCAGTAGGCGGAGTAGTTCACGTCGTGCGAGCCGATGATGTAGGCGCGCAGACGACCGGGGTTGTCGGGATCCTCGAACACGCGTGGTTCGCCGTCGGGCACGTGCTCCCATAGCGGGAGATAGGGGTTCTGTGCGTTGGCAGCCGTTGCGCTGAACAGCAGTGCCAGTTGGAATAGCAGTTTTTTCATTTCTCTTAGGTTTTATCGGTATATTATATTGACTATCAGTTGTGTTACAGTACCGCCGTTCAGCGCGAAGGGTTGACGAATACCTTCTTGCCGTTACGTATGTAAAGTCCGCGCGTGGGGTTCGTGACGAGCTGTCCGTTGAGGTTATAGTAACGGCCGTCACCGGCGGCGAAGTCGACGGCATCGACAGCCGACGGCACAGAGGGAACAGACGGCACGAGCCACATGCCGCTGACGACGGCATTGCCGCTCTCGACCTTTATGGCGTTGATATGGACGAAGGCATCGCGGCGGTTCTGCCGCTCACGGCTCGTGGCGATGTCGCGCAGCACCGACAGCGGTATGACGAGAGCCTGGAGACTGCTGTCCCAGTAGCTGTCGCTGCTGTTCAGGGCGACGCTCAGCTCCTTGAAGTCGCCGTGGTCGACGAGACGGTTGGCGAGGATACGCAGACGGTCGCCGCTGCCGCGTATGACGAGTTTGTCGTAGCGGCTGATGTCGGCGAAGAGGTTATAGCTGACGGAGCTGAAGCCCGCCACCACGGCACCGCTGCCTAAGCTGCTGTTAAGGGAGAGCTCGGCACCGGGGGCGTCGACGGTGACGGTAGCGTGCTCGTCGGTGCCGTCCCACTGGTGGAAGAGCGAGGCGGTGAAGGGCACCCACTCGTCGGGAGCCTCGAAGTCGTCGACGGTGACGTAGGCGAGGATATTCTTCAGCACATTAGCCGTGCGGTACGGGAAATACTGGTTGAGCAGCCGGTTACGCTCCTTCATGTACGTGTCGTCGACAGTATAGAGCTTGCCGCGTGTCTGATAGGGGTGCACGTCGCGGCGGTAGTCGCCCCAGCGTGCCGCCTCGGCATAGAGGGCGGTGCTGATGGTGTTGTAGAGACTGTCCCAGACGGCCACCACCGACTCCTGTCCCAGCAGGCCGTCGTCGGTGAGCATCTCCTTGGCGCGCCTGACATAACGGCGTGCGAAGCGCTCGTTGCGGAGCAGACGCTTGAAGATGCCCGTCGGCGACTCCAGTCCGTCGTCCTTCGAGAGGTTGTTCTCGTTGACGCTCTCGAAGATTATCTCCGAGTCCCAGCACAGGAAACGGAAGCCGCTGCTCGGCCCGTCGCCGTTGCCACGACGGCGTATGGCGTACCAGTTATGGTGAGCCCAGTCGGTATTGCCGCCATAGTGGTTGATGAGCATATAGTCGATGAAGTTGCCGATGTCGAGAAGGGTGTCGAGCTGCTCGTAGTAGGCATCGTCGGAAGCACGGCTGACGGCCTGCGTCATCTGCTTCCATGCGTCGAGGGTACCTGCCGAGGCCTCGATATGGTTGCCGCCGTCCTCCTCGATCTTTACGACGTCGATGTCGTCCTCCTTGCCGCCGAGATAGTCCTGGCCGAACTGCTCGTCGACACGCTCGGCAACATTATACAGTCCCCAGTACATACCGTTGAGGAACAGGTGGACATAGAGGGCGTTGGCAGCCGGATGACCCATCTTACGCTGCATGCGACGTGCCCACACGTCGCGGGTGTACTGAGCCTTCTCGCGGTTGCCCTCTTTCCAGTGCTGCCAGGCGTTGCCGAAGTGGCAGCGCAGCACGAGCTGGTCGAACTTCTTCGGCTCGTCCTCGCCAAAGAGCGGGTACTTGAGGGTCTTAGGGCCGTACTTCTCCTTGAAAACCAAGCGGAAGGAGTGCTTGGGGTTCTTCTCGGCCAGACGGCCGTGGCCGCCGTGGAGGCGCACGCCACAGGTGGTGCTGTGGTCGAGACCGCCACCGAAGAACTCCACGCTGGCGGGACGTGTCCATCCGTGACCGGTATTGTCGCCCACGGGCGGACCGGTGAAGATATATATGCCGCCGCGCTCCTCGTCATTCTCATGGCTGAAGAAGTTGTCGCGGTCGGAGACAAGGCTGAGGATGGGCAGCGACTTCAGTCCCGCGATAATCTTCGGGCGCAGCTTGCTGTCGCCGGTCATGTCGGGGTCCATCTCGTAGTCGGCCACCGCCGTCCCCCAGATGTCGGTATAGGCTCCCCATTCCGACGGATAGCCCGACGGGTTGTTAGGCTGACTGAGTACGGAGTTGACGAAGATGTAGCTGGCTGTGGCTACCGGAGAGACGACACCGTCAGTGATTTCCACGGCACGCAGGACGGTGGTCTTCGTGATGGTAAGACTCCTGGTGTAGAGCTGACTCGAGGCCGTGGGGGTGCTGCCGTCGGTAGTATATCGTATCTGCGACTCGCTGCCTGTCCCGGTTATGGTGACGCTGAGCGAGCCTCCGTCGTAGAGGCCGTGAGGCTTGGAGAACTGCGGCTGCGCAAACGTCGTCAAGACGGTGAGCAGCAGAGGAAGCAGTGCAATGGTTCGGTTCATGGTTGAGAAATTGCTACATGATGACTTTTCTTCCGCCGACGATGACGACGGACTTCTTCGTCGGTCGGCTCTCCGCCGTAGGACGACCGTCGACGCGCTGTCCGAAGAGGTTAAAGACAGCAGAGTCGGCAGTGGACGACGGCAGAGCATAGGCACCGAAGGGCGGCAGCACGGAGTCGGCAGTCAGACGTATGAAGCCCCACTGTCCGTCGCGCTCGCCGACGACATAGTCGCCGGCATATAGCGGCTGGCTGACATACGAGCCGCGCACCTTTGCCGTCAGCGGGACTGTGGCATAGGCCACCTCGCCGGAACCACGGAAAGTGATGTCGCCCCAGCCGGTCACCAACACCGGCGTATGGGCAGGGATATCTGTTATTTGTGTTGGTGTAAGACTGTCGTCAAGGGTGTAGGCAGTGACGCCCTCGGGCACGCCGGCAGCGAAAGGCAACATGAGGAGGCGTGCTCCGACAATGTTCACCGTCAGCAGTGCCTCGTCAGCGGTGAAGGCAGTGGCAGGACGGAAGTCGCCGCCGTCGGCCGTCAGCACGAGACGGCTACAGCTGCTGCCGGCAACGATATTGTCGCCCGTCAGTCCGCCGTCAGCAGCGACATAGGCCACGCGGTTGGTACCGGTGAGCCATGGCAGTGACGAGGGGAGGCTGGTGACAGCTGTCATGTCGACGCTCGTGCAGCTGCTGTCGGAGCTGTACTCGAGCACGTTGGAGTCGTCGGCTACGTATGCGCCGGAGAGTTTTCCGGAGTAGTCGCGGCCAAGGTAGACATCGCCGAACTTCAGCGTCAGCACCGACGAGTAGTTGCCGCAGCTCATGCCGAGAAGGCCTATGCAGCCGTCGGCCAGCGTGGCGGGCGAGAGGTCGAAGACGAGGTCGAAGTTCTCACGGCGGCTGTAGTCGACGCTGCCGTAGTCGTGGCTGGCGGCCTTGCCGGCACTGTTGACATAATAGAGCGTGGTGCTCGAAGAGGTGTAGTTCATCGTGCTGCTGACACTGTTGACGTGCATGATGAGCTTGTCGTGACGGCTGTCGAGCTTGATATAGCCGTAGGAGAGTGTGGTACGCGTCGAGATGAGCGCGTTGGAGTGGTCGAAGGTCTTGGTCTTGCCCGACATCTTATAGGCGGTACCGAAGGTGGTCGTCGTGGTCGACATATCGTCGAGACGGTCGAAACGTGTGACGGTGCCCTTCATGTCGGAAGCCTGACGGTCGCGGCTGCGTACGAAGAGCACGGTGCAGACGCTCTGTGCCGCCAGCATGACAACGGGACGGCATGTCTCTGCGGGCTGTGTAAGGCTCGTCGCCGCGAGGTTCTTTGTGCGGGCGGTGGTGTAGAGTTTTCCGTCGGTGGTGTAGAACGGCAGGTCGAGCGTCAGCTGACAGTCGTCGCTGCCGGTGTTGGCGACGACGGCGACGACGGTGTCGCCGCTCTGCGACAGATAGGCCGACCCCTCGAGCGAGCCGCCGGAGAAGGTGGAGCCTATGCGTGTCATGCCCGTCACGAAACGGGCGAAGCTCGCCATGATGTATCCGCGCTTGGTGACTGTGCCGCTGGTCGTGCCGTTAGTACCGTCGCCCAGCATGGCATAGTAACGCTTGGCAGCATAGTGTATCCAGGCGTTGAAGTCGCCTAACATACAGGTGTTGATAGAACGGAAGAAGTCGAAAAAGTCCTGGTTGAAGTCGAAGTTACGCGCAGTGGGCTTGTTCTCGTTCCAGTTGATGAGATACTCGGTCATCCAGAGCTCCTTGCCTTTCTTGCCGAGGTTCTTGTAGGCGGACTGTATGCCGCCATACTGGTGACCGCCATAGATGTCGAAGCAGTCGAGGATGTCGGTCTTGTTCAGGGCGTTGGCATAAGAGTCGCTGACGGCCAGCGTCTCGGGAGCCATAATCTTACAGCTGATGGTACGTCCGTAGAGCTTCACGAACTCGGCAATCTCGGAGGCGCTCCACAGACAGCCGACATACTCGGCGGGCCAGTCGGGCTCGTTCTGTATGGAGATGGCATCGAGCTCCACGCCGTTCTGACGCAGGTACTGGACATAGTCCTCGAGGTACTTGGCGTAGTCGCCCCAGTTCTCGCGCTTCAGCTTGCCGGTGGTGCCGTCGCTGTTCTTGGCGTTGCTGGTACCGTTGGTCTTCCATTCCGCAGGCTGTCCCCACGGCGAGGCGAAGACGATGAGTCCTTTCGCCTTAGCGTTCTTTGCCGTCCGCAGCGACTGGCTCCAGGCATTACGTCCAATAGGTATGAAAAGACGCATAATGTTGCAGCCTACGGTACTGCCCGTGCCCCACACCTTATTGATGTCGCTGGTCGACATATGGTTATAAGTGAACTGCGGAGAGCAGACGAAGCCGCCGAAGCCTGTGATGTGCTGATACCTCGCTGAAGCATCGATACGCAATGTCGCCGTCTGAGCCTGCGTCAGGACAGCACACAGCATCAGGGCTGCCACGATGATGTGTCTTTTCATACCTTATTATATTATAGGGAGATTACTTAAACAAATTCTGTGCCATCTGGTAGAGGCTGCGACGCCAGGTCAGGAACTCGTGGGCGGTACCCTCGGAGACATAGCCCTGGGCATTGTAACCGGCAGCCTTCAAGGCCTCGACGCTCTTGTTGATGCCGTCGGGGTTCTCTTTCGAACCGCAGCTCTCGAAGATGTACTTCACGAGCTTCGTGTCCTTGATATCCTCGGGCTGGTAGGTGCCGCCGCTGAGCAGACCCCATGAGCCGAACACCTCGGGACGGCGCAGGGTGATGGTCTTCGTCTCCATGCCACCCATAGACAGGCCGGCCATGGCACGGCTGTCCTTCTTGGCGATGGTCAGGAAGTTCTGGTCGATGTACGGCACGAGCTCGTCGACGAGGACCTTCTCGAAGTCCTGAGCAGTGAAGCCGCCGAGGCCACCGAACTGGATGTTGTTGGTCATACCGTAGGTCATGACGATGATGAACGGCTTTGCCTTACCCTCGGCGAGGAGGTTGTCCATGATAAGGTTGGCGTGACCCTGGCTGCTCCAGGCCGTCTCGTCCTCACCCCATCCGTGCTGCAGGTAGAGCACGGGGAAGCGCTCCTTCTTGTTCTTGCCGTAGGTCGGCGGCAGATAGACGAAAGCACGGCGCACCTGCTTGGTGCTCTCGCTCCAGAACAGCACCTGGCTGACCTGTCCGTGAGGAACGTTCTTCGTGGCGTAGAAGTCCTGGTCCTTGGCGGGAATCTCGATACCGCTCTCCCAGCGTGTGGAACCGTAGTAGTTCAGCGTGCCAGGGTCGTTGACGGTGCCGCCGTCGACGGTGAGGTGGTAGTAGTGGAAGCCCTCGTCCATGGGACCGGCGGTCTGACCAACGAACGAGCCGTCGTAGGTCTTCTTCAGCTTGGTACCGCCGCTGCCGCCGAGACCGAGGCTGACGGTGACGTCAGTAGCCTGCGGCAGGTCGATGCGGAAACGGACGTAACCCTGAGAGTTCACCTGGGGATAGTCCTGGCCGGGCTGGTTCTTCGTAGAGGGCTTAAAGTCCTCCTTCACGCCGGCCAGCTCGGGGAACGCCAGCTCGGGCTTGAACTGCGAACGCTGCTGAGCCTGCGGACCGCCACGGCGACGACCCTGCTGCTGCCCCTGAGGACGGGGACGGCGGGCGGGACGCTTAGGCAGCTGCCATGCCGGGTCTTTCTTGTTGAGGATATAGTCGTAGGCAAGCTTCGGCTTGTACTCGGTGTCGAAAGGCAGGGGGTAGTTGTTCTGTCCGAGCCACGAGTCGCGGTCGCCGAGGTTCCAGAACGTCACACAGTCGATGACATCGCGGTGCTTGCGGAACACACGGAAGATGCGGGCGTACTGGTCGGCCAGGTGCTGCTTCACGGAGTCGGTGACGGTGACACCCTCGCGGCTGAACTGCAGCTGTCCACCCATCTCCTCGTTGACACGGATGTCAAGCTCGGTAATCTGGATGTGATTCACAACCTCCTTGAAACGGGTGATGGCCGAGTCGAGCAGTCCCTCGGTGGGGAAGTAGATGTTGTAGTGGCCCTGCATGCCGATACCGTCGATGGGCACGCCGGCAGCCTTCATCTTCTTCACCATATTATATATGCGCTCACGTTTGTGGGGGTCGACGGTGCTGTAGTCGTTGTAATAGAGCAGGGCCTTGGGGTCGGCCTCACGGGCATACTCGAAAGCCTTGGCAATGAACTCGTCGCCGCAGAGACGGTACATGGCAGACTGACGGTACGGGTCGGTGGCGTTGGGGTCATCGCTGATGGCCTCGTTGACAACATCCCAGCAGTAGATGACATCCTTGTAACGGCTGACGACAGCCTGGATGTGGTTCTTCATGCGCTGGTAGAACACCTCCTTCGTGGGGTTGTCGCCCAGCATCCAGCGGCCAATCTGCGAGTGCCACATCAGGCAGTGACCACGCAGCTTGATGCCGTTCTGGCGTGCGAAGTTTGCGATGCGGTCGGCATTCTCCCAGTTGAACTTTCCCTCCTGTGGCTCGGTGGGCTCGGGTTTCATGTCGTTCTCGGCAGTCATTGAATTGAACTCGCGCTTGATGAGTGCCTGCTGTTCGGCATTCGTCACGTTACGCTGATTTACTGCTACGCCAATCAAGAAGTCGTTCTTGTAGGCATCCTTCAGACCCTGTGCCCATGTGGCGGTAGCGCCGAGGGTGAGCACAGCTGTAATGGCTAATCTTGAAATCTGTCTCATTGTGTGGTTGTTAGTTATAGTTTAAAAGAAAATTTTCTTCCCCTTCTTTATATACAGACCGCGACGCAGGGGCTTGGCAACGCGGCGACCCTGGAGGTCGTAGACGGCATCGGAGGCCGGCGGCGCGGCAACGCCCTCGGGAGCAGCGACGGAGGCCGGCACGAGGGTGCGGTGACGGAGAGCCGAGCGCACGGCGTACCACGCCGGTTTCTTCGACTCGGCGGAGTTGTAGAGCAGCGGGTTCTCGGCAGAGCGCCAGGAGTCGTTGTCCTTGACACCCCAGACGACCATGCTCGGACAGTTGTCGTTGTTCAACACGATATCGGTGACGACACGGTAGCAGCGTGCCTGCTCCTCGAGGTCCTTGGCAGAGGTGGAGCTGACACCCATGTCCAGCTCGGTGATGATGCACTTCAGACCGTCGTCGCCGAAACGGCGTATGGTGCGGTCGAGCTTCACGGAGTCGACATCAGCGACCTTGAAATGGCACTGCAGCCCGGCACCGTCGACAGGGATGTCGTCAGCACGCAGGCGCTTTATCAGGTTATAGAACGCCACGGCCTTGGCCGTCCCTTGCATCTCCACGTCGTAGTCGTTCAGATAGAGTACTGCCGAGGGGTCGGCACGGTGAGCATAGACAAAGGCGGAGTCGATGTAGTCGTCGCCGATGGCGAGCGACCATACCGTCTGGCGCAGCTTGTAGCCGTCGGGGTTGGAGCGTACTATAGACTGGTCGTCGTCCAGACACTCGTTGACGACATCCCACTCCGTGACCTTACCTTTGAAGTGCTGCATCACCGTGGTGATATGGTTCTTCATGATGGCCAGGGCATCGCTGCGGCTCCACTTCTTGTCGTTCTTCTTTCCGTCGACAGACAGCCACTCAGGCTGTTGCATGTGCCACACCAGACAGTGACCGCGCATGGTCATGTTGCTGTTACGGGCACGGGTGACGAGGGCATCGGCACTGCCGAAGGAGAACTGTCCGCGCGACGGCTGCAGGGCATCCATCTTCATCTCGTTCTCGGCAACAAGCATATTGAACTGCCGACCGGCCTCGTCAGCACCGGCCTTCCACGTGGAGAGGGCCACACCGATGTTCTTGCCGTTCTTGGCGGCATAGTAGCGCAGCGTGTTGGTGTCGGTCTTGTCGTCGATGCCGTCGTCGTAGAAGGCTCCCATGGTCGACACCGCCGGCTCGTCGTCGCCGGGCTCGGTACCGGGACCGCCGGTATCGTCAGCGGCGGAGACGACGCGCAGCTTAACGCTATAGCCGTCGGCAGCGGTGGCCTCGACGACCTCCCAGGTATATCGCCCCGGCTGACGCAGCTCGAACTGCCAGTCGCCGGTCTTGCTCTTTGCCTCGACGACGGTGAACTCGTCGCCGACTTTCAGGTCGGCATCATCGGCAAGGGCGATACTTATCACCGGCTGCTTGTCGCTGGTGCCGAAGTCCTCGGTGCGGCTGTCGTACTTCACCGTTCCGGCCACGGCAAGCCTGTCGTAGCTGTCGGCAGAGACGATCTTGAAACGCAGCACCGACGACGGATGTACGACGAGATTGGCGTTCTTCGTCGGCTTGGCGTAGTTGCACAGCGTCAGCAGGCCAACGCTATCGTCGCCCGGCTCGATGGTCCCGTAGTTCTCGACAGCACCGCCGATACTGCCCACACCGCCCAGCACACCACCGCCAAAGACGAAGGCCACAGCACTGTTCTCGTTGGCGATGGCACCCAGTCCGCCACGCAGCATACCACGCTCGGTCTCGGCACGGTCGTTGTTGACCATGACACGTCCCTCGAGGATGCGCAGTGCTCCGCTGACGAAGTTGTTCTTACCGGTGATGCGGTAGGTACCCTTTCCCTCCTTCACGATACCAACCTGCGTCGAGGCATCGTCGAACGATGCAAGGCCGTTGTCGGAGGCCGGGACGATGTCGCCGGCAAGGGTGGCATCGGTACCGAGTCCGCCAAGCAGGTAGTAGGCGGAACGGCCGTTCTTCATATATCCCATGAGCTTCGAACCCGCGTCAGTCCACAGCTCACCGATACGGAATCCCGCACCGGCGGTGTTTGCCTCGCAGCAGATGACGGCACCGTCATGCAGTGTGACGACATTGTTGGCCATCGACGGGTTCACCTTCCCCGACTTGGCATCAACGAGGGCTGTCTCGGCCGTCGACTTCTTGCCGCCATGTGACAGGACGACACCATAGAAACCTGCCGACGAGGAGTTCTCCCTGAACGGATAGATATGGATGTCGCCCTTGTAGCCTGTCCAGTTGGGCCAAGCCGCGCCCTTCTCCGTGCCGAGATAGCAGCGTTCGCCACCGGCATAGAGGTTCAGCGTCCCCGAGCCGGAGATGGTGGAGGAGAAATAGCAGTAACGAGCCATCTTTACATCGACGGTCTTGCCGGCGGGAAGCGAGATGGACGTGTTGTAACTCTCATATGCTGATGACTTGTTGTTTCCACTGATATCGATAGTCTGATCGGCGGCGGAGGCTCCCGTCGCTGCGACTGTCAAAAAGAGGGATAGTAGTACTCTGTGTATCATGGCTGCAAAGTTACGGAAAAAATACGACACACGCACCCCGTGCATGTGTCGCATTGTTTTCTGTATGTCTCAACAGCTTGTCTATTCGGCCGTAAAACGGAATGTTTGACCGGCCTGCGTCTCGATGTCGTACTCATAGACCTTCGGTGCCGTGAGCAGGCTGAAGTCCTTGAGCTCGGAGGAGCGCAGAGCGTCACGAACGGAGGCCGGAGCGTAGAGCGCATTGGGACAGTCGCCGCTGGCTGCCGTCAGGGCAACGCCCTTCGGTCCCTTCGTCAGACGCAGCGGGACATAGGAACGCAGACGCAGCGTACCGCCGATGGTGGAGCGTACGTCGGCAGTACGGAGCTTGCCGCCGCTCCACAGCTCGTCGACGACGAAGCCGCCACGGGCACGCAGACCTTTCACGCCGCCCTGGCTCCAGTCGTCGGGCAGGGCCGGCAGCAGGTGCACGGCACCGTCATGACTCTGGACGAGCATCTCGCAGATGCCTGCTGACACGCCGAAGTTTCCGTCGATCTGGAACGGCGGATGGGCATCGAACAGGTTCGGATAGGTTCGTCCGTCAGGATACTGCCGCATCTGACGGTCGTCGGGCAGCAGGTGCAGCATGTTCTTTATGATAGTGAAGGCATGGTTGCCGTCGAGCATACGGGCCCAGAAGTTGGTCTTCCAGCCGAGGCTCCAGCCCGTGGCCTTGTCGCCACGCTGGTTCAGGGTGTTGGCAGCTGCGGTGTAGAGGTCAGGATGGGAGTAGGGCGAGATCTGGTTCGACGGATACAGGCCGTAGAGATGCGAGATATGACGGTGCTCGTCACGCGGATTGTCGCCGTCTATCATCCACTCCTGCAGCTGGCCGTGACGACCTATCTGCATTGGCGGCAGGCTGGCAAGCTGGAAGCGTACGTTCTCGGCAAAGAGGCTGTCGCGGCCCAGTATCTCCGAAGCCTTCAGTGCTGCCGTGAGTACATCGAAGACTATCTGGTTGTCCATCGTCGAGCCGGCGCAGACATTGGTATTCTTGCCCATCGGTCCATGCTCGGGCGACACCGTGGGAACGGTGACGAGCCATCCGGCGGCCTGCTTTATCTCGCCTGACGAGGGATAGACCTGCATATAGTCGCCCAGGAACTCTGCGGCACCCTTGAGCACAGGATAGTATTCGGCAAGGAACGCCTTGTCGCCAGTGAAGAGGTAGTGCTGCCAGAGATGTGTTGCCAGCCATGCGCCTCCGGTGGGGAACATTCCCCACGGGGTGCCGTCGACAGGACCGGCGATGCGCCACAGGTCGGTGTTGTGGTGGGCCATCCAGCCGCCGCAGTGGTACATCGTCTTCGCCGTCACGGCACCTGTCTCGCTGAGGTCGCGAATCATCGAGAACAACGGCTGCTGTGTCTCAAAGAGGTTGCCGACGGTAGCGGGCCAGTAGTTCATCTCGGCGTTGATGTTGATGGTGTACTTAGAGTCCCACGGGGCGTTCATCTTGTCGTTCCACATGCCCTGCAGGTTGGCGGGCTGACCGCCGGGCTGGCTCGACGAGATAAGCAGGTAACGACCGTACTGCATCATCAGCGAGACGAGGTCGAGGTCGCTGGGATCTTTCTCGAAGGCGGCAAGGCGCTTGTCGGTCTCCAAGCCTGAATTGACCGACTTCGGCAGACTCAGACTGACGCGGTTATACTGCTCCTGATACTTCGCCGTATGGCGAGCCAGCAGCTGTGGGAAACGCAGCAGTTCTGCACGATCGATGCGACTCTTGTTCTTCGCGTTAGCATTGCCGTTAACGTTGTGGTAGTTGACGAAGTTGGTGGCGGCTGACACAACGATAGTCGCCTCGGTGGCGTCCTCCACGCTGACCGTCTTGTCCTTTCCGAACGTCACCGTTCCATCTGCCCATACCTGAGCACGGCACTCAGCAGTAAGACCTGCCTTGATGCCTTCCTGTTCCACACCCTGCACAGTGGCCAGAAGATAGCCGCCGCTCTTGCCGATAGCCATCGCTTTAGTCTTCGGTGTCTGACAGCGGTGTTCCGTCGTTACAGTAGCCTTCAGCTGACTGTCGTAAGTCATATCAAACGACAGCGCGCCCTTCTTGCTGGCCTTCAATTGAATAATAATCACGCTGTCGGCCTGTGAAGCAAAGACGGTACGCTCGTACTTCACACCATTATATATATAAGAGGTGGTGGCGGTGGCGTCACTAAGATTCAGTGCACGCTGGTAGTTAGTCACATCCTTGTGTCCCAACTGCAGCTTCAGGCTACCAAGCGGCAGGAAGCGCATGCCGTGAGGACCCTTGACGAAATACTTGTCCATGAGCTTCTCAGCCTCACGCTCCTTCCCCTGGAAGATCAGACGGCGCACCTCGGGCAGCTTCGCCAGCGACTCCGTGGAGTTGTTGCTATGAGGCTGGCCGCTCCAGAACGTCTCCTCGTTAAGCTGAATCTCCTCGGTGTCGGTACCGCCATAGATCATGGCTCCGAGAGTACTGTTACCAACGGGCAGAGCCTCCAACCAGTGTGTGGCGGGCTTACCGTACCATAGCCTGTGGTTCTGTGCTTCCGCCGCAAGGCTCAGCCCGACGGCAAGCAGGACAAAAAGTAGTCTTTTCTGCATAGTTATAGGTTTATAAATGTCCTGCAAAGATAGCAAATAAAACTGTAACAGCCAAGCATTATGTCGGAAAAGAGACATTTTTTATACTATTCTGCAACAACGACACAAGTCCGTTACCGGCAAATTGTGTAACTTTGCACCCATAAGCAATTGTAAGAACATGAGAAAATTTCTATTCTGCGTCACTGCCGCCATCACGGCACTGACAACAACGGCACAACAGCCCTTGACAACACGCATCGAAGCCTTCCCCATCAGTAGCGTACGATTAGGTAACAGCCAGTTCCAAAAGAACCAGCAAGCCGACATCCACTATCTATTAGGACTCGATGCCGACAGACTTTTAGCACCATACCTCAAGGGTGCCGGACTGACACCGAAGGCCGAGAACTACTCCAACTGGGAGAACACTGGACTGGACGGTCACATCGGCGGACACTACCTCTCAGCACTAAGCTACATGCTGGCTGCCACCGGGAACAAAGAGATAGAGGCGCGCCTCGACTACTTCCTCAGCGAGCTGCGCCGCGCCCAGGAGGCCTCGGGTAACGGATACCTCAGCGGCGTGCCCGACCCGAAGAAAATATGGGGCGAGATAGCCGAGGGGAACATCCGTCCGAACTCCTTCGGACTGAACGACCGCTGGGTGCCGCTGTACAACATACACAAGATCTACGCTGGTCTGCGCGACGCATACCTCATTGCCGGCCGCCAGGAGGCAAAGGGCATGCTGATAAAGCTCGCCGACTGGATGATTCAGGAGGTGAGCAGCCTCAGCGACGAGCAGATACAGCAGATGCTCATCTCAGAACAGGGTGGACTGAACGAGACCTTCGCCGATGTCTACGACATCACCAAGGACAAGAAATACCTCCGTCTGGCTCACCAGTTCAGCGACAAGCGCATGCTCGAGCCACTGCTCAAGGGCGAGGACAACCTGACAGGCAAGCACGCCAACACACAGATTCCGAAGGTCATCGGCTACAAGCGCATTGCCGACCTCGAAGGACTGCAGGACTGGGACCGTGCCGCCAAGTTCTTCTGGGACGTGGTCATAACACAGCGCAGCGTCAGCATCGGCGGTAACTCCATGCGCGAGCACTTCAACCCGACGAACGACTTCAGCGGACTGTTAGCATCGGAGCAGGGTCCCGAGAGCTGTAACACCTTCAATATGCTCCGTCTGACGAAGATGCTCTACCAGACCAGTGCCGACAAGAATTACATCGACTACTACGAGCGCGCGCTCTACAACCACATCCTCTCAATCATGAACCCCGTACAGGGCGGATTCGTCTATTTCACACCTATGCGCTCGGGGCACTACCGCGTCTACTCGCAGCCGCAGACATCAATGTGGTGCTGCGTGGGTACGGGCATCGAGAACCCTGCACGCTACGGCGAGATGATCTACGCCCACGAGGGCGACGACCTGCTGGTCAACCTCTTCATACCGTCCACGCTGACGTGGGGCGACCTCACCGTCAGCCAGGAGAACCGCTTCCCGCAGGAGCCGTCGACCGACCTCACGCTCAGTCTGAAGAAAGCGCGTAAGTTCAGCGTCAAGATACGTCTGCCCTGGTGGTGCGAGGGAATGAAGGTCAGCGTTAACGGTACACCCGCCGAAGCACCTGTCGCCGGTGGTTATGCTGTCGTCACACGCAAATGGAACGACGGCGACCGTCTGCACGTAGAGACGCCGATGCACCTCACGGCAATGACGACACCCGACGGCAAGCCGCAGTACTCATTCCTCTACGGTCCTATCGTCCTGGCTACCAAGACAGGCACCGACCGTCAGGACGGCATGTACGCCGATGACAGCCGTGGCGGACACATCGCCAACGGACCGAAGGTCCCCGCCGACCAGATGCCCGCCATCATCGGTTCTCCCGATGATGTCCTGAAGCACCTCACAGCCGTCGACGGCCGCCCTCTGACATTCCGTCTCAGTGGTGTCACGCTGCCGCAGTACGAGGGCATGACTCTCGAACCGTTCTATAAGCTCTATGAGTGCCGCTACCAGATTTACTTCCCGCTCTACACTCAGACGGAGTGGGAGAAGAAGCAACAGGAGTTAGCAGCCGAGGAACAGGCACGCATGGCTCTCGAGGCACAGACGGTGGACAAGATATTCTGTGGAGAACAGCAGTCCGAAAGCGACCACTTCTTCAGTGGCAACGGCTCGTGGAACGGTGCCGACGAAGGCATACACTGGCGCCAGAGCCGCACCGCCTTCAGCTATAAGATGAAGGTCGAAGGTGCCAAGACACTACGACTGAAGGGCTTCTCCGGACGTGAGGGCGTAGCTGTCAGCATCGACGGGAAGCCGGTAGGGACGGCACGCCTCGACCGCCAGGGCACGGCGACGCTCGAACTGTCCACAGCCTACGATGGCTATGCCGTCGTGACCCTCGCGCCTGCCGAACAGGCCCGACAGACACCACGTATCAGCGAGATACGTCTCTGCAGGTAATCTCTGCCGGTTCCAAGAACGATGCCGTAGCACGCACAGTGACTGCGGCATCGTTCTGCCGTTCTATATATGCCACCATACGTCCGCCATGCAGACGCAGACGACTCTGCGGACGGTAGTCGGGAGCACGGCGTACGGGGTGGTTGTTCTCCATGTTTCCGTTCTCCAACCCTAATAGTCGGGCACCGCGAACCATTACCGTCACCTCCTCGTCGGCAGTCTTCACCAGATTACCCTGTTCATCGATGGCCTCTATAAACACATGGGCGACGGAGTCGGTCGTCAGCCGCAGTGCAAAAGGCCTACCGCTGGTCTTTATCTCATAAGAGGCACCGTTGTCGGCCTCACAGCGCAGTGTGCCCGGATGGTAGTCGATGTCACAATAGAGGATGTCGCTACCCTCGTCGCGCTGCATCTGTACATCGACGGGTGTACCGTTAAGCAGCAGACGTGCCGAGCGGGCGTTGGTGTAGCACATGACACGCACGCGGTCGCCGTCACGGTAGTTCCAGCTGTCAGCAGCGTAAGGCGTAGGCCGCGGCCCCCCATTATCTCTATTGCCCCTATTAGCCCTATTAGTCCCAGCCCTATTGGCCCCATTGGCCCTATTAGCCACAGTCCCAATATAACACGTCGGCTTCTCGCTCCACAGGGCTGCGCGATACCAGCCGTTAGGCTTACGCTGTCCTCCGAGGTCGAGCAGTCCGGCACTGGAGCCGCGGGCAGGCCACACGCCACTCTCCCCGAGGTAGTCGATGCCCGTCCAGAGGAACTGTCCGAAGATATGCTGATTGTCACGAACGGCTTTCCATGCGTCTAAGTCGTGGCGGTTCTCCGAGCCGTAGATGACACGCTCAGGATATTTCCGGTGATCCTCGCCATAGCGGCTCTCCGTGTAGTTATAGCCCACGACATCTATCGCCGAGGGATAGGCAGTCTCGTTCGACATCACCACACCGGCGAGTGCACCGGTCGTGGGACGCGATGCATCGATGCTCTTCACCACCTTGGCCAACCGCTGGGCTATCAGTCCTATGCGCTCGGCATTAGGCTGGTCGGGCTTGTAGCCGCCATACATCGGCTGGGTGAAGCCGGTGTCGGTATTACCGCCAAGCACGGGGTGCGAATACGGGTCGTTGGGATAGTCCACCTCGTTGCCTATGGACCAGAGGAAGACAGAGGGATGGCAGCGGTCGCGACGCACCATGTCAGCAACATCGCGTTCTATCCACTCTTCAAAGTAGGTGTAGGTACCCTCAAAGCCCGGAGCACCCTGGTTCCAGCCCTTCAGCCACTTACGTTTCGGGAACTCCCACTCGTCGGAGGCCTCGTCCATGACAAGCATACCCTCCTCGTCGCAGATGTCGTACAGCTCCGGTGCATGCGGGTTATGGCTGAGACGAATGGCGTTGGCACCGATAGCCTTCAGTTCACGTATGCGACGGCGCCACACCGCTGCCGGCACGGCGGTGCCAAGCACTCCCGCATCGTCGTGCACACAGACACCCTTCACCTTCATCCACTGTCCGTTGAGGGCGAAACCGCGGTCGGCCGAGAACTCCAGCGTGCGCAGTCCGGCCTTCACCACCGACACGTCGCCATTGCTCAGCCGTGTGGTCAGCGTATACAGATAAGGTGTGTCGAGAGTCCAGCGCTTCGGGTTGCTGACCGTCAGACGGACGGTCTTCTTCTGCTCCGTGCCGATAGTGGTGGCGGCAGTGGCCACGACACGTCCGGCAGCATCGCTGAGCTCAACGGTGGCACGCAGCGTCTCGGGGGTCTTGTCATGCCGTGTATCGGTCGTCTCGATGTCGACCTCCACATCGGCCTTCCTCGTACTGATGCTACGCAGCCGGTAGGCCGTGCCCCACTGTGCCAGATGAACCTCCGGTGCAGTGACGAGCCACACGTTACGATAGATGCCCGACCCGGTGTACCAACGGCTGTCGGCCTCGGCCGAGTGGTTGACACGCACGGCAAGGACATTCCCGCCGTCAGCCTTTAGGTGAGGCGTCATATCGTACAGGAACGAGGCGAAGCCGCTGGGCCGTACACCCAGCAGCCGACCGTTGAGATAGACCTCCGAATAGTTATAGACACCTTCGAAATAGGCATAGTACCGTGTCGAGGGTTTTACGGCGAGGGCTTCGTCCATACGCAGCCGGTACCATCCTATGCCGCCGGGCAGATAGCCCTGGCAGGATCCTTTGTCGGGCGACATCGGCAGCTCTACCCCCCAGTCGTGCGGCAGGGTGACACGTCGCCAGCGCGAGTCGTCATAGTCCGGCTTCCGCATATCGGGTGTCTCACGTATGTTCCATGCCGTGTCAACGCGCATGAAACGCCAGCCGTCATTCAGTTTCTCAGCATGTCCGAAGGACACCTGTGCATGTGTCTGCCCGATGCCGGCGGCCACGAGCAGAAAGAGTGTCAGTAGTCTTTGTATCATCATTAGTATTGTTAGTTTCACTTCCCATGCGAGACCGTCCACGCCTGTCTCGTCTACAGTAGCGACGCTCAGCGACGGCGGTCGCTGTTACCCCACTTCTTGTCATAGCGGCCTTCGGTGTCGACCTTGCCGCCGAACAAATTCAGGCGGTAGCGTACGTGGAGCATGGCATACGAGTTGATGCTGTTATAGCGGGTGTCGCTGCGCCCCGTGGCACCGACCCACCGGTCGAAATTGCTCTGCTGACCCAGCAGGTCGTAGAAGTTCAGGGCCACGATGAGCGTCTTGCTCTTCAGGAAGGTTTTCGAGACCTGTCCGTTCCATATCAGCTCGTTGGTGTTCATCGACGGGTCGTTATATCCGCGACGGCTGTGCTCACGCAGGTTACTGCTAACCTCGAAGCCGAGGGGCAGACGGACGAGGAACTGTCCGCCATAGCTGAACTGCCAGATATCGAGGTTTGCCGTGGGCTGCAGCTCATTGCGGCTATGCTGGTAGTTGACGTTTCCGTCAATCGTCACCTCTAACCAGTCGTTGCGGAAGCTGGCGTTCAGCCGCTCGCTGATATTCGTCGAGCGGGTGGTGTTCTTCTCGGCATCGGCTTTCTGCTGAGCCACATAGCTGACGTAGTTGTTGTACCGCACACGGGTGTCGGTACCGACGTTCCAGTGAGCGGTGCTGTCAATGGCGGTATTGAACGTGAAGCCGCCATCGGCATTCCAGTTGCCGTTGATGTTCTCCGGTCGCGACACGCTGCCGCCGGTCGTAGCATCGTAACGCACAAGGTTGGAGATGCTGTTCCGGGTATGACGGTAGTTTCCGTAGAGCACGATGGAGCGCTTGTACTTGTTGATATAGTTGTTATAGTAGATGTTCAGCGAGTTTGTGAACTGCGGCTTCAGTCCCGGATTACCCTGAGTGATGTACAGAGGATTCGAGTCGTCGGTGATGTCGAGCAGCTGTGTGATGTCCGGCTGACGGGTGTCGCCACGGTAGTGCAGCCAGATGTTGCTCTGCTCGCTGAACTTATAATGGAAGTCGATAGTCGGCGTCAGGTTAGTGACGTTACGCACGGTGTCGACATAGACACCACGGTAGTCCTGTATGAAGTTCGACTGCTGCGGCTGAACGAGGAAGCCGACGTTGTAGTCGTACTCCTGCTGCCAGTGGCGCAGTGTGAGACGCATGTTGTGGGTATAGTTCTTATACTCCGAGAAACGGCTCAGCGAACGGTCGAGATAGTCGTCGAGCGGCAGGTTGTAGGCGACGAGCTGCGAGAGGTCGCCGACCCAGGACTCCCAGTCGCGGTAGACGGGGACGATGCCACCGAACGGGTTCTGCGGCAGCCGGCTGAAGTCGTATGTCTGGCGGTCGCTCTTGTTCTGGTTGTAACGCAGCTCGTAGTTAGCCTGCAGGTGAGCCCCTTTCCACAGCGGCTCGCTGTAGGTAGCACTCAGCACATAGCCGCTGTTGTCCGTCGGCGTGGTGTTATAGCGTGCCGTGAAATAGGTGGAGTCCTGTCCCGCCTGGTTCTTAACACGGTAGAGGCTCACCTCGTTGTTCGACGTGTTACGCTGTTTGTTGCTGCCCGTGCTTCCCTCGACACGAAGGGTGATGTTACGTCCTTTCGGGTTAAGCCGTCGGTACAGCTGCAGCATAGCCCAGGCGTTCTTGTTCTCGCCATAGCTCAGACCAGCACTGCGGCTGTGGTTGACGAGGTACGGTGCCAACAGGTCCAGGGAGTTCAGCGGGTCGTCGACGTACAGGTAGGGATCGTCGCTGAATGTTGCACTTGCCGATGTCGAGATACCGTCGTTGGTACCTGTGCTGCCGTTGGCACGCATCAGCAGGTTCGTCAGCGTGTCTGGTTTCCACTCCACACGTATGTTCCCGTTCCAGTTGTTGCTGCGCGAGAGACTCTTCGAGGTGCTGTTCGAGAACGTTCGATAGTCCTGGCTGTAGAAGTTCTCGCTGGCGTTGTCGCTCTGGCTGTCGCCGCCGCGGTGGTTCCAGCGCAGCGACGCATCGGCCTTCAGCTTCTTACCGTCGTCGTAGTTGAAGTTCGTGCCGAGCATCTTGTTGGAGTTCAGGCCGCGGCGGTTCCACCAGCTGCCGTTCTCCTCTTTGTTGTTCAGGTTGCCCATAAGCACGAACCGCGTCTTATCGGTGAAGCTGCTCCCCATGCCGCGGGAGGCATAGCGGTGCTGAGTGCCACCGGCCAGGTCGAGGTTGGTCATGTAACCGCGGTTCATGCCCCGCTTGATGGTGAAGTCGAGCACCGTCTCCTTGTTGCCGTCCTCAATGCCGGTGATACGCGCCTGGTCGCTCTGCTGGTCGTAGAACTTCACGTTCTGTATGATGCTCACCGGCAGGTTCTTTAGTGCCGTCTCGATGTCGCCGAGCATGAATTCCTTACCGTCTAACAGTATCTTCTTCACGGCCTTGCCGTTAATGGTGATGTTACCATCCTCGTCGACATCGGCACCGGGCATGCGTTTTATCAGTTCTTCGATAGGCGATCCCTCTGGCGTGCGATATGCCTCGGGACTGTAGACAAGCGTGTCCTTACGCACCACGACGGGAGCGGCACGTCCGGTGACGACAGCCTCCTTGAGCATCACCGACTCGGGCGACATACGCAGCTCACCGAGGTCCTGGTTCTCGCCGCGCCGCAGCGTCACCTCACGCTCCAGCGTCTGGTAGCCTACTGATGATATCTTTATGCGGAAGATACCGTTAGAGGGAGCATCGACCGAGAAGTTTCCCTGCATATTGGTTATGGTGCCTCCCACGAAGGAGCTGTCCTTAGCCCAGAACAGCTGTACCGTTGCCTGCGGCATCGACTCTCTCGAGTCCTGGTCTGTCAGGTGTCCGCTGATGGTCAGCGACTGTCGCTGCTGTGCACCGGCAAAAAGTGTAGTAAGACCCACGAGGGTCAGCAATAAGAGTCTGCGTAACATTTAATATGCTATAATAGAATGTATGCTATCGGATGATTGCCTTCAGCGCGGAGCCGAAGATTATGTACTGTGTGTTTCCGGCAATGGTACCCTCGTTCTGTCCCCAGAGGAATGGCCAGTCGTCGTAGTTCTCGAAGTGGTCGGGCTTGCGGAACAGCAGTCCCGGAGCCACGTTACCGGGAATGAACGAGAAGTCGGCCCGGTTATTACCGTAGAACACCTGCTTCGGGCGTGCCGCTCCTACCGCTGCCACGAACGAGTAGTTATGGTACGGGTGACAGCCGAATATCCAGTCGGCGGCACGGAACACCGCCTCGCGCGGGATGACATCAGGGTAGTAGCGGTATGCCAGACACACCGTAGTACCGAAGCTCAGTGTCTGATTTCCACCGGCCCAGTTGCCGAGTCCTATGGGCACTCCGTAGGGGTTGCTCTTGGCGAGGCTGTCGATATAGTCAACGTACTTCACCACGTAGGGACGCAGCCGCTCCTTGTACGCGTCATCCTTCATAGGTATGGAGTCGAGGGCCTGCTGCAGTGCAAAGGCGGGGTTGCGCTCAAGCGTCGCCCACATATTGCCACCGCGGTTGCCTCCCCTGCGACCTGGTATGGGCAGCTGGCGGTCGTAGCCCTTGGAGAGTCTCTTCGACTGCGTCAGGGCACGCTGTGCCAGCTCGTCGTTATAGCCTGTCAGCACGCGGCTCGCCGAGACGAACATATCGGCGGCCTGCATGTCAAGGCGCGGGTTACGGGTGGTGAAGGCCCACATGTCGTCGGGCGTACCGCTGCTCTTGCCGTCGGCCGACACCTCGTAGGGCTTCAGTGTCGGGTCGTAGTGCAGACCGTCGGTGATGGAGGCGGCATCGCCCAAGTGGTGATAGTTGTCCAGGACGGAGTTCGAGAGTGTCTGTGCCATGTGACCTATCTGCTCTGCCTGTGCCACGAGGTTCAGCACGCCGTGCTCTATGAACTGCAGCACGTCGGGCACGCCGTCGGGACGGTGCAGCTCCACATAGCGCTGCTGCTGGCTGACGAAGGTCTCGTCGCGCTGTGGCTTGAACAGTTCCCAGGTGCGTATGAAGTTCTGCACGACGCTGATGTTCGAGCCCGTCTCGATGTCGAAGTCGCCGGCGTCGAAGAAACCTCCGACGTTAAGTCCCGGTATCAGCTCCAGCGGCTTGTACTTGGTGTCCGTCGACGCTCCCTGGCGGTGCAGGTCGAAGTGGTCGCTCTCTGGAGCCTGCAGATAGCCCTCCTTGAACGGCTCGCCATGCCATGTGCGGTAGCCCTCGGTGACGTACATGTGGTTCATGTGTATAGGCACCCACACATCGGTCGTAGCGTCGGTAATCTTGTCGTACACATGGTCGTCGATGATGAAGTCGTTGGTGCGCGTCTTTCCGTATTGTATATAGTAGACACCAGGAGTCTTGACCGACGTAAAGTCGAACTTGGCATAGTTATACTTGAAGTACGGTCCCCACATCCTGACATCGCCACGGAAAGCCTCCTCCGTAGTGCCGTCGTCGCAGATACGCACCAGCGTGGCCTGCGTCTGCGGCGTGTCGAGCTTGTCGAGCTCGATGACGGCCACCTTCGGCTGCTCTGGGGTGTAGCCCACCTGCGAGAACCCGATGTTCGGCTCACGAACCCAGTCTGCCACGGCATGCGGCTCCACCGTCCACGTGATGACTTTTCCCGTCTTGTACTTAGGCAGCACGCTGCGCAGCACAAACCATCCGTTCTGCGCCAGCATACGTCCGTCGTAGAGCTGTAGCTCGGCATCGTCGCTGCTGACGCTGACGGTGCGCAGCGGGTCGTCGGTGGCCAGCGTTATGCTGTGTCCCGTCTCCAGGGGCAGCGGGTCGACGAAGAGTCCCGTGCCACGGTCGTCGTAGGTACGGAAGCCCTTGAACTGTCGCGGCTTCTCGCTGTTCGGACGTGTCACCGTCAGACTCGTGGCGTATCGCGGCAGCCGTCCTATGCGCCCGTCGACGCTGTATGTCTTCAGCCAGTACTGCGACGGCAGGAACTCGATGTTCAGTCCCGCACTGCCAGCGAGTTTCTCGGGCACGGGCTTGTCCAACCAGACGGCTATCTCCACGGCCTTGCCTTTGGCGGTGACAACGACGCGGCTGTCGAAGTCGTAGTCGGCATAGCGCATGCCCACCTCTATGCTGCCGTCCTCACGGTTCACCTTACGGCTCGTCATCGTCGGCACGAGGTCCCACTGCTCGGGGGTGTTGTTAAGTCTCACTGCCCCACCCTGCACGGTACGCACGCCGTGGTGAATAATCTCTATGCCGGAGTTCTTCTCGTCGTTGAAGCCTCCGTTAAAGCTGTTGCTGAACACAAGCACGTTCACACCCTGACGCTCGAAGTACTCGAGGTCGTTCAACTGCAGGTCCTGAGCCTTCGCTACGGCGACGGTCGTCAGGACGGCGATAACTGAAAAAATCCTTGACACTGTTGAGGAACCTTTCATAGTAGCATATTCTTGCTTAGTTTAGTAATCAACGACCACAATAATCCTTAGACGGGCAACACCGTGAAAAGATTAATCGCAAAACAAAAAAAAGGTACGATTTCCACATGGAAACCGCACCTTTTTTATTATTAGGCCGCTGACTGTCTTTACTTCTTGAACAGATGCGGAATGAACTCGTGCAGTCCGCGACGCCAGGTGAGGAACTCGTGGCCTGTGCCTGCCGACTCGCTGGAGTCGACCTTGACGCCGAGCTCGCGCAACTGGCGGACTATGTCACCGCTCTTGATGAAGTCGTCAGAGCCCCAGTTCATGTAGAAGTAGTGGATCTTCTTGTTGAACTCGTCAGCATTGGCGAAGACACCGTTGTAGGCCGTCTTCACGTCGAGACCGAAGATAGCACCGCTGAACGTACCCATCCATGCGAACTTGTCGAGGTTCTGCAGCACTACGTCGAAGGTCTGGTGACCACCCCACGACAGTCCTGCCATGGCACGGTTCTCGCGGTCGGCCTTCGTGCGGAACGTCTTGTCGATATAGGGGATGAGGTCGTTCAGCAGTACGGGATAGAACGATGCTCCGTACTCGCTGCGGCCGGCCTGGTTGTTGCCTCCGCCGAAGGGCTGCTTGATGTCGCCGCTCTCCATGACCACGATCATCGGCACGGCCTCGCCCGAGGCGATGGCGTTATCCATGATGTGCTGCATCTTGCCCTGCAGGGCCCAGCTGGTCTCACCCTCGCCCATGCCGTGCTGTAGGTAGAGCACCGGATAGCGTTTCTTGGCGTTCTTCGCCACCTCGTACTCGGCAGGCGTGTAGACCAGGGCGTGACGCCACTCGCCGAACTTCGAGTTGGGACTGTGGTAGTAGATGCTGCGCACCTGACCATGGGCGATGCCCACCTGCGGACGGTAGTAGTCGCCCTCGGGACCCTCGGGAACCTCCAGGCCACCGGCCTCGCGGTTGCAGCCGAAATAGGTTTCGGAGGCGGGATCGATGAAGTTCACACCGTCGATGTTCATGAAGTAGTAGTGGAAGCCCACGGGCAGCGGATCGGTGACAGCCATGAAGATGCCATTGCCCTGCGGCTCCATGTCGTACTTCTTACTGCAGATGTCGACGATGACCTTCTTAGCCTGCGGGGCGTTGATGCGGAAGTAGGCGCGACGCTGCTTGTCAATCTTCGGGAACTCGTTGCCGGGGATGGCGTTCTCTACAGTTGCGGCATCGGCGGGCACATTGATTTTCTTGATGGCCACGGGCAGGTCCTTCGGACGCTTGGGCTCATAGCCGAGGTGACGGGCGACGGCCTCGCCGTAGCGGCAGCCGAGCTCGCGGTAGCCGGCAGCGTCGAAGTGCAGACGGTCGGGTCCGTTGGTACAGTTGTCGCTGGAGATGACCTGCGAGGTGTGTATCGTCTGCGGCAGCTCGTCGATCTGCTTCTTGCAGCCTATGCACACGCCACGGCCGTCGGCCTGTACGATGTTTCCGGCGTAGAGGTTCACGTCCTCGGGCTTCAGCTGCAGGTCGCTGCAGAGGTTGTCATAGACCTGCTTTACCCATCCGGCCCACTTCGGGTCGCCGGTGTTCGTCTCGCCCTGATGCATCAGGATACCCTTGATGACGCCGTCCTTCTGGGCTTTCTTAGCCAGCGTTACGAGACGCTCGTAGGGGTTGTTGTCGTAGGCGGCGAGCATACCCTTCATCCAGCCCGGAGCTCTCTTGACATAGCTCTCGACGCTGTCAGGCAGGAAGCCACGGATGTCGATACCTCCGATGGCGACGTGTATCACACCTATCTTAATATTCTCGGGCAGCGAGGCCACCAGTGTACGTCCGAACCAGTCGGCGGGTGTCAGTCCGGTATTCGGACGGCAGAGCGGAGCCGTGGCCTCGCACCACTCACCCATCTTACGGCCCTTGTCGGGGAAGTCTACAGCGGGCATAAGCAGGAAGCGCGGTCCGGGGCTTGCAATGTCGGCAGCCTCGGGACGTGCGGCACCCTCCATGTTCGACTGTCCGAAGCATAGGAAGATGTAGAAGTTAGGGTCTGCAGGCTTCACCTGTTCGGCGGCAGCCTTCTTCTTGGCGGCCTGACGTTTCTGGGCCGACGCTGATGCGGGCAGCACGAGCAGTGCTGCCAGCATCATCATTAATGACATGTGTCTCATAAGTCTTTGGTTTTGTTTATCGGTTATTTGAATTGCCAGTAGTCTAAGCGTACGTCGCCCTGGGTCTGCGAGAAACAGATGTACAGGTCGTGGACACCCGAGGCACCGCTCACCTTTGCCGTGAACTGACGGTACTTCTCCGTCGAGCCGGTGCTCTTGACGGCTACCGCACCCACCGCCGGACCGTCCTGACTGTCCAAGCGCAGCGTGATGGTGGCCTGTCCCGTGGCGGCGGCAGCTATGGCGAAGCTCTTGGCACCCTTGCCGAAGTCCACGCCGCGCAGGCGGATGTACTCGTCGTCGTTGATGTCGAAGATGTACATGTTCCTCTTACCCGTCGACTCAGGCATGTCGTTCACCACGCCGGTGTTCTCGATGCCCATCTTCGCCGACTTCAGACCGAAGCCCCAGTTCATGGTCTCTGCCTCCACACGTCGGTAGGGATTGAACGTGCCAAGCTGTTTCAGCGGCTTCTGGTCGAGCCAGTATGGCACCTCGTTTATGGTACCGTCGGCGTTATATGTTATCTCTGCTGCCGACACCGAGCGACGCTCGTGGTGGACGAAGGTCTCGAGGTGCATCAGGTCGTAGTCCTGTCCGAAGACATAGGAGTGACCACGGAAGTCGCAGATGCCCGGGTGGTTGCCGCGGTCGCGCTCCGTGGGCCTCATGATGTAGTTCTTCCACTTCCACGGGCCTGTGGGACTGTCGCTCATGGCATATCCCAGGGCCTCGGGACAGCAAGTCGTGGCGTACGACATGTAGTAGTGGCCGTTACGCTTGTAGAACCACGGACCCTCCTGATAGTGCTGCACTGCCCAGTTGGCTTTCTGGCTGCCCGGCACGCGGAGGTTGATCTTCGCTCCCTCCTCCTTGACGGGACGCATCACGCCGTCCTGCGGGTTCAGCACGAGTATGTCGCCCTGGGTCGAGATCATGTCCTCGTTCAGCTTGACACAGTAGACCTGTGGGTTGCCCCAGTACATGTATGCCTGTCCGTCGTCGTCGGTGAAGACACTCGGGTCGATGTCGTCCCAGTGTTCCTTCTGCCATACCAGCGGCTCGCCTAAGGGGTCGCGGAACGGACCGTAGGGCGAATCGGCCACGAGCACGCCGATGCCGTGACCGTGCAGCGGTGCATAGAGGTAGTACTTGCCGTTGCGCTCCACCGTCTGTATGGCCCATGCGCCGTTGTCGCGGCTGCGCCACTTGAACTCCTTCAGCGATGCCACGGCACCGTGTTCCGTCCAGTTCACCATGTCGGTCGTTGACCACAGCAGCCAATCGTACATGAAGAATCCGGCGGAGTTACGCTCGTTCTTGTCGGGTATGTCCTCGGGCGACGCGTCGTGCGACGTATAGAGGAATATAGTGTCGCCGACGACCAGCGGCGACGGGTCGGCGGTGTACTTCGTCTGGAACAGCGGCATGTTCACCTGCTCCAGGGCGCGCAGCTCCCACCAGTCGAAGTTGAAGAGCTTCGGACCCTTGCGTCCCTTGAAGACGAGGTAGAGGTCGGCAGCCTCCGGCAGCTTCACTCCTGCCATGCTGCGTGTCGGTGCGTCGATATCGGTGAGGTTCGAGTAGTCGAGGTCGAGTGTCAGCGTCTGCCACTTCTCCCATCCTCCGGTGGCGGGCACGTTGACGGTGCCGAGGAGCCGTCCGCCGATGCTGTCGAGGCGCAGCTCGATGCTGCCGCCGCGCAGTCCGCTGGCCACGCGTGCGGTGAACACCCGTGGCACCTTGTTGGCGAAGCCCACGTTCTGCAACTTTATGTAGTCGCCGTTGTGTATGTCGGTGACATATACGCCCACCTCGTCGTTCTGCTCGGTCTTCACACCTTTCGAGAAGGCCATCGTCTCGGCCTCTACTCGACGGTAGGGGTCGAAGGTCTTCAGCGGCTTCACGCCCTCGGCGGTCGGCAGGATTGTCGGGAAGGTGCCGTCGGCATTGAACTTGAACTCCTCGACGGCGACGCTGCGTCCGAAGCCGCCACCGCCGGGCAGTTTGCCGGTGTGGTAGAAGAAGTAGTCGTGGCCCTTGAACGTCTCATAGCCGCAGTGGTTGGTGAACGACCCTGTGCCGCCTTCAGGCATGATGGTGCCGCGGTAGGTCCAGGGACCTGTGGGCGTGGGAGCCTCGGAATAGGCGAGGTGCTCGGGCACGCCGCCGGCCGCATAGAGCAGGTAGTAGCCCTTGGGGGCTGCCGTCTTACCCTTCTTCGCAGTGGCAGCGGCCACCTGCGGCTTCTTCATAATCCACGGCCCCTCGGTATATACATCCTTGTACTTCTTGCCCCTCTCGCGCTTCGAGGCGTCGGGAGCACCGAATCCCTCCTCGGTCATCTCGAGGTTGAACACCTCGCCGTCGAGGCTCACCATGTCTTCCTTCAGCTTCACGCAGTAGATGCGGGGGTTGCCCCAGTAGAGCCATGCCTGTCCGTCGTCGTCAATAATCACCGTCGGGTCTATATGGTCCCACGAGCCGTTCTCGTAGAGCGGCTTGCCGATGGCATCGCGGAACGGCCCCGTCGGCGTGTCGCTGACGGCGACGCCGATGGCCATGCCGCGCGACAGTCGCGAGTGCGCGCACACGTACCAATAATATTTTCCGTTACGCTCTATGCACTGCGATGCCCAGGCACGGTCGTCGGCCCAGCGGAACGACTCTAAGGCCAGCGGTGAGCCGTGGTCCACCCAGTTCACCATGTCGTCGGTGGAGTAGACGCGCCACTCCTGCATCCAGAAGAAGTCGGCGCCGTCCTCGTCGTGACCGGTGTACACATACAGCCGGTCGCCGCTTACCATCGGTGCCGGGTCGCTCGTGAACCACGTCTGTACGAACGGGTTCTGCGCTGCTGCCGTGGCGGCCGTCAGCGCTGCAATGATAGTTGTCCTAAGTTTTTGATTCTTCATTATCGTTGGTATTGAATTTCCGTAAGTTCTGTAGTTGGTTATTTAATTGTTGATTCCAGGAACTGTGCCTCCGACAGCCGCACGAACACCGGAATGTGTGCTTTGTCGACGGCCGTCGTCACCGTCTGTCCGCCGTCGTAGCGCGCTCCCGTGCGGTAGTCGCGCCAGCCGCCCTTCGACTTGGGCAGATACGTCTTCCACTCCGTCACGCCAGGCTCGGTGACAGGGCTGACGAGCAGTGACGGTCCGAACATATACTCATACTTCTGCTGCAGTGCCACCGCGTCGTCGGCAAAGTCGAACACCAGCGGGCGCATCAGCGTGTAGCCCTCTTCGCTGACGCGACGGGCACACCGCTCTATATACGGCTTCAGGCGGTAACGCTCGCGCAGACAGTCGGCAATGACGGCCTGTGCCTCGGCACCGTAGTTCCACGGCTCGGTATTGCTCATGTATCCGTGGACACGCATCAGCGGCAGGTAGACGCTCGTCTCTATCCAGCGCAGCATCCGCTCTATATACTCCTGGTTGGTGTACTGGTCGCCGGGACGGAAGAAGCCGCCGGCATCGTAGGTCCACCAGGGCAGTCCGGCGGCCTGCATGCCCAGTCCCGCCGTCAGCTGACGGCGCAGCGTCTCCCAGTCGTTACCCACGTCGCCGCTCCACATCGCGGCACCGTAGCGCTGTATGCCGGGGAAGGCGCAGCGGGTAAGGATCATTGGCTGGTAATCAGCAGACTTTCCTCGCTTCAGTCCTTCATACACCGTCTTGCAGACCAGCAGCGGATAGACGTTACGCACCGTGTTGCCGTCCCAGCGCCCGTTGTTGACGCGACGTCCCGCGAGGTCGTCGTTCTCCGGCTCCGTAGCATCCTGCCACCACGCGTCGATGCCGAGCGGCACCAACCGCTCGCTGAAGTTCTTCCAGTAGGCGGCAGCAGCATCGGGATTGAAGAAGTCTATCCAGTCCGTGCCGGGTATGTAGTAGCCGTCGGCTCCCATCTGGCGGCCCACCTCGGAGTTCTTGTCAATCTTCGACCACACGCTGACCATAAGCCTGATGTCCATCTTGTGCAGACTGTCGGTGAGGGCCTTGGGGTCGGGGTAGTACTGCTCGTCGAAACGCATGGCGTTCCACCCGTACTTGCCCCAATACTGCCAGTCCTGCACCAGCACGTCGACGGGCAGCTTCTCGCTGCGGAAGCGGTTGGCGGTCTCGAGTATCTCCTGCTGCGAGTGGAAACGCTCGCGGCAGTGTATGTATCCCAGCGCCCACGACGGCATCGGCGCCGCCGGTCCCGTGAGCTCGCGGTAGGCGGCTATCACCTCGTCGGCAGAACCGACGAAAACCGTATAGTCGACGCGGTCGGCGAGCGGCGAGCGCAGCACCGTCTGGTCCGTCACCTCGCCGTACCACACCACCGGCTTGTCGCCTGCCGTGAGCTCCGCGCCCACGGTATGGCGGCCGGCCTTCAGGTGCACAATGGTCGAGGCTGTCGGCGGCAGCCACATGTTCTGCATCTCTATCACCCTCTGTCCGTCGACGGTGAGGTTATGGCGGCGCGCCATCTTCTGTCCCACGTCGAGCAGCAGCGAGTAGTCGCCCTCGCGCTTCACGTCGATAGTGGCACTGAAGATATTCCTGCGGCGCACCTCGCGACGGCCGCCCTCGGTGGTGGTGACGTTGACGGTCTCCGACTGCACGTTCTGCGTGGCGACGGGACGCAGGTGCACGCTGTCGGCACCGGGGTTGAACTCCGTCAGTCCGTAGTTGTTCCACAGCACGCCGTAGCCACGGCTCGACAGCAGCATCGGCACCGATATCTGGGTGTTCACCTGCGTCAGCCGCCGCGACAGCCCGCGCAGGTTCAGGTAGCCGTCCTGGAACTGTCCGAGACCGTAGAGGAACTCGTCCTTCGGCGAGCTGAGCGTCAGCGTGGCGTTGCCGCCGCTGAGCTCATGGCCCTTGACGGTGACGACGGTACGGCCCGTGGCATCGGTGATGGTCACCACCCCACCGGCCACCTTCACGCCGACGCGGCAGTCGTCCACTTCGTCATGGCGTACGTAGACCCAGTCGGGTAGCGTGTCCTTTACTGCCGTCTCGGCATACTGTATGCGCACGGCGTTGCGTGCCACGTTACACACGGTGAGCACGCCCTTGCCCAACGGTATCTGGCGTGCCACGGCGACGGTGCTGAGTGCCACCGCCAACACTAACATTCTGTATCTTCTCATATTCATTCTTATTTTACTACCAGTTTCTTGCCGTTGCGGATATAGATGCCGCGCGTGGGACTGCTGACGGCCAGTCCGCTGAGGTTATACAACGCACCGCCGGCACTGCCGTCGGCCTCGACGTCAGCGATGGCAGCGGGGATGTCGCCCGTGCGCTTCAGGAATGAGGAGCCTACGACGAGGTCTGCCCACGAGGCGTCACTGGTGTAGTAGGTGACGACATAGCGGCCCTTCTCCTTGATGCTGAACGAGAGCTTCTCGTTGGTAGCACCGGTGAAGCTGTTCGAGGCACTGTTGCCGATGTTCGCCTTCGGCGTGAAGGTCTGCGAGAACACCTCCTCGCCGTCGACGGTCTCCACAGCCACCGTTATGGGCATCAGGTCGGGCTGGTTCCAGTTGGCGGTGATGGTCTGCAGCTGGTACATGCCGGGATAGAGGGTCATAGACACCGGCGACTCCTTGGCACCGTAGCGTGCGTAGCCCGCCTTCTTCTTGCCGTCGATGTTGCGGGTGTAGAGTCCCCAGACGAAGGTGTGCTGTTCCCCTGTGAACTGGAATACGCGGCTGCCGGTCGAGTATCCCGACGACGGTCCCGTGCGCTTCTCTTTGCCGTCGTAGGTGGTCCATCCGGCAGGCACTCCGCCGCCGTTGTTGGTGAACACCTTGTGCATGCCGTAGTTGGAGTTGTTGGCAACCTTCGTCACCTCGACGGTCAGGGTGTTATAGCCCGTGCGCCCTTCGTCGTCGGTCACTATGGCACGGAACTCATGGGTGCCGCTGGCGAGCTGCTCTACCTTGTAGGTGTAGGGGGCCTTGTCGATGACGGCCAGCTCCTCGCTGCCGTCATAGAACGTCACCTTCGCCACCTGACCGTCGGGGTCGCTGGCCTTGGCGGTGAGCGTCAGGCCGGGCACCTCGGGGTCGCCGCCAAAGGCCACATACGACAGTCCCTCCTGCGGCGACGTGAACTTCACCGTCGGGTCCTTGATGTCGAGCGAGTAACGGCTGCAGAAGCGCCATATCTCGTCGCCCGTCTTCACGCCGTTGTCGTTGGATATCCAGTGGCCCTTGTTGGCCATCTCCATCAGCACCACCTCGACACCGTTGTCGCCGGGGCCCCAGACGCGGCGTGTTATGTGCGAGGCGTTACGGTAACGCTGTGTCACCTTCGCCGTCGTCGGACAGTTGTTGTGCTTTATCCACGCGTTCAGTGCTCCCTGCACACCGCTGAAGCCCACGACGTCGTCGGTGGTGCCGTGGGTGTGTATCAGCGGCAGCGGCCTGGCATTGGCATTGGCTGTGGTGCCGCCCATGGGGTATCCGCTGATAGGTGCAAAGGCGGCTATCAGGTCGGGGATGCGGTTCATGGCATGATAGGTGAACATGCCGCCCATGGAGAATCCCGACAGATAGACGCGCTTGCGGTCTATCTTGTACTTGTCGACCATGTCGTCGATGAGGTCCTTCATGAACTGTATGTCCTTGTCGCCGCCGATGTCCCAGCTCTTACCCTCGCCCTGAGGGAAGATGGTGAGGAACTTCGCCGTGTCGGCGACGCTCTTTATGTCGAGCATGTTCTTCTGGTAGGGTCCGTCCTGGTTCATGCCGTGGCACGAGATGAGCATGGGCCTGCCCTCGCCCATGTTGTTGGGCAGGTAGCCGATGTATGTACGTGTCTTACCTCCCGACTTGACGCTGCCGGAGATGTCGCCGGCCAGCACTGCTGTCGAGAGTGCCTGACAGGCTACTGCAATGAGTAAAAAGATCTTTTTCATTCGTTTCAGGTTTTGGTCTGTTATAATTTTGCTGCAAAGGTAGCAAAAAGGCCTGACAACGACAGGCTACGGATGTTTCGATTCTCTTTCTATTTGTCTCTCAACGCAGCCAAAAGCGCGTCTGTCCTACACCACCGCACCTACCGACAGTAAAAGTCATATCAGTCCTCAAGTCCGATGCAAAAAGAAACGGAGGGTGCGCTCGCGCACACCCCCCGCTGAGTTTACAAATTTAGCGAGAATTAGGAATCTTACTTAATCACCTTCTCGGTCTTGACGGTACCGTCGCCCATGAGCTTCTTGACGATGTTCAGACCCTTCGTGGCCTTCGTGATGCGGCGGCCGTTGAGGTCGAAGAGCTCGATGGCGCGTACGCTGTTAGCCTTGGCATCGTCGATGCTGTTGATAAGGCTCTCGTAAGCCATGACGTAGTTGAAGCCGTCGGCAGCACCAACAAGCTGCAGCTTGACGTCGCCGAAGAAGTACTGAGAGTCGCCCTTGAACTGCATACCGATAGTCAGCTGTCCGTCGACAACGGTCACCTCCATGTCGTGAGGCTTGTCCATCTTGTACTGTCCGGCATACTCGATGGTCTTTGTAGCAGCGAAGTGGGTGTCGCGATCCTCTTCCTCACCCTCCTCAGGAACAGGAGTGTCAGAAGTCTTGGCGTAGACGAAGCCCTGAGCGTCGGGACCTGTCAGGTCGTCACCTCTCTTGTTACCCCAGTCGGTACCGATCATCGAGACGATGTAACGTCCTGCGGGCAGGTCAGTGATGGTCTGCTCGGCA
>Ga0310697_10000592_pt1 | contig 47430 bp, 38 predicted proteins | sample 172DNAGHGlowgp2_FD_203883 | JGI IMG/M metagenome (GOLD analysis project Ga0310697, IMG submission 203883) | Sheep rumen microbial communities from Palmerston North, Manawatu-Wanganui, New Zealand - 1728 DNA GHGlow gp2 (v2) (version 2) | ecosystem: Host-associated > Mammals > Digestive system >...
GCAGCCGCAAAAAAAGTTTGGTTATTTTGCGATAACTTGTTTATAATTAAAATGTTAGATATATGAAGATTTCTTACAAATGGCTGAAGGATTTGATGAATTTCTCCCTTACGGCGGAGGAAACGGCCGCCATTCTGACCGACTGCGGTCTGGAGGTGGAGGGCGTGGAGACCTTTGAGACGGTCCGCGGCGGATTGCGCGGTCTCAAGATCGGCGAGGTGCTCACCTGCGAGCCCCATCCGAACTCCGACCATCTGCATGTGACCACGGTCAATGTGGGCGACCCTGAGCCGTTGCACATCGTGTGCGGCGCTCCGAACGTGGCCGCCGGCCAGAAAGTCGTGGTCGCCACCATCGGTACCGTGCTCTACAGTGGAGACGAGTCTTTCACCATCAAGAAATCAAAGCTACGCGGCGAGCCCTCCGAGGGCATGATCTGCGCCGAGGATGAAATCGGGCTGGGTACCTCCCACGACGGCATCATGGTGCTGCCCGACGAAGCCGTGCCCGGCACCCCTGCCGCCGAGTATTTTCATGTGGAGTCCGACACCATTTTCGAGATCGGCCTCACGCCTAACCGCTGCGACGCCATCTGCCACTTCGGCGTGGCCCGCGACCTCTACGCTGCCCTTTCGCAGCGCGGTATCCCTTGTTCTACGCTTGTGCGTCGCAACGCCCGCGAGATGCAGCCCGTTGCCGGTGTCCATGCCCGCGTCGACATCGTCGTGGAGAACACTACCGACTGTCCTCGTTATTCCGGCGTGCTGCTCGAAGGCATCAACGTAAAGGAGTCGCCCGAGTGGTTGCAGACCAAGCTGAAATCCGTCGGGGTGCGCCCTATCAACAATATCGTTGACATCACGCAATACATCATGCTCGAACTCGGACAGCCGATGCATGCCTTCGATGCCGATAAGATTGAGGGCAACAAGGTGATTGTCAAGAATTTGCCCGAAGGTACGCCGTTTGTCACCCTCGACGGCAACGAGGTGAAACTCAGTGCCGCCGACCTGATGATTTGCAACGAGAAGGAAGGTATGTGCATCGCCGGTGTCTATGGCGGTCTGCATTCCGGCATTACCGAGAACACCACGCGCCTCTTCCTCGAAAGCGCCTATTTCAACCCCGTGAGCATCCGCAAGACCGCCAAACGCCACGGCCTCAAGACCGATGCCTCGTTCCGCTACGAGCGCGGCTGCGACCCCTCCATCACTGTCTATGCCCTCAAGCGTGCTGTGGAACTTGTGATGGAACTGGCCGGCGGCTATCCCGTGATGAACATCGTGGACCGCTATCCGAACGCAATTGATCCCGTACAAGTTACCCTCTATTATGAGGAAGTGAACCAAGTGGCGGGCAAAGTGATTGAGAAAAAGACTGTTACGAGAATACTTGAGCTTCTCGACATGGAGGTGAAGCCCGTCGGTGACGACAAGGTCATCGTGACCGTGCCGCAGAACAAAGCCGACGTGACACGCCCCATCGACCTTATTGAGGAAATTCTGCGCATTTACGGTTACAATAACATTGAGATCCCGACCACGCTGACCTACGACATGTCCTGTCTGCGTCAGAATGACAGTGCCTACCAGATGCAAATGACGATTTCCAAGTATTTGGCCGACAATGGGTTCTACGAGGTAATGAACAATTCGCTCACCAAGGCGGAATATGCCGAGAAGTTCGACTTCCTCGACGAGCGCGAGACGGTGAAGCTTCTTAACCCGCTGAGCAGCGAGCTCAACGCCATGCGTCAGACACTGCTCTTCTCTGGATTGGAGAATGTGGCCCGCAATGTCAACAACAAGGCTGCCGACCTGCGCCTGTTCGAGTTCGGCAAGACCTATCATTTCAATCCGCAAACCACTGCAGGAGAAGATGTCACGTTGCGTTATAGGGAGAAGGATATGATGTCGGTGTTCGTCACTGGAAAACTTGGCGAAGACGACTGGATGGGCAAGGCAATGGCCGCCGACTTCTTCTACCTTCGCAACATCATCGACAACTTCCTGCAGAAAATCAACTTTCCGATGGAGAAACTGACACTGGTCACGGACGGCGAGCCCCGCATGTTCGCGCAACACGTCGCCTATCAGGCCGGTGAGTTGACACCCGTGCGCGTGGGCATCTTGCGCAACGACATCCTCCGTGCTTTCGATTTGAAGAAACCGGTTTATTATGCCGAGATCGATGTCCGCGAACTCAACGAGCTGGTAAAGAACCAGTCTGTTTCGTTCCAGCCCATCAACACCTTCCCGGCCGTGCGCCGCGACCTGGCGTTGGTGGTGGACAGGAACGTGAGCTATGACACATTGGAGAAAATTGCCCGCAAGTACGCCTCCAAGCTGCTGAAGCAAGTGAGCCTCTTCGATGTCTACGAAGGTGCCGGGGTAGGGGAGGACAAGAAGTCCTATGCCCTCAACTTCGTGTTGCAGAGCGCGGACAAGACCCTCACCGACGAGGAAATCAACAAGGTGATGAACAAGTTGATTGCCGCCTACGAGCGTGAAGCTGGCGCGAAACTCCGTTAATATTCTTTGCATAAGATGTTGGTTTTCAGAGGAACGGACAATTTGCCGGAGTGGAAATCGCCGGTGGTGGCCGTCGGCTCGTTCGACGGTGTGCACCTCGGCCATGTCCGCATCCTGCGTTTTCTGCGCGAGCAGGCCGAGCGCGTCGGTGGCACGAGCGTGGTGCTGACATTTGACCCGCACCCGCGCGCCGTCCTGCATCCTGCCAGCGACTTTTTTACCATCAATACCTTGGAGGAAAACTTGCATCTTATTGATCAACAGGGTGTTGATGTAACCATTATCCAGCCGTTCACCGTAGACTTCTCGAAGAAGACCTACCGACAGTTTATTCAGGAGGTCATTGTGGGCACATTGCGTGCGCACACTCTCGTGATGGGCCCGAACCACGCTTTCGGCCATCAGCGCGAAGGCCACCACGACAACATCAAGGAGTACTGCCGTGAAAGAAAGCTTGAGGTAGTGGAAATCCCCGAGGAGATGTGGCACTCGGCCGGTGTCCACTCCGCCGTCATCCGCGACCGCATCCGCCAGCGCGACTGGTCCACCGTCAACGCGATGCTCGGCTACCCCTATACAATGAAGAATGTAGAATGATGTATATAAAAATGCTTCCTTAAACAGCCTCGAAGAGGCAAAACGCGCGAAGCGCAATTAACCCCACACAAGGCGGAGCCGCAGAGTGGGAACGAACAGGACCACACAAGGCGGGGCCGCAGTGTGGGAACGAACAGGACCCGCAAGGCGGAGCCGCATTGTGGGGACGAGTGACAAGAATAAAATAAAGTAAACCAAACTATATGAGCAAAAACCTAATCATCGTCGAGTCTCCGGCGAAGGCCAAGACTATCCAGAAGTTCATCGGCAAGGACTACACCGTGATCTCCAGCAAGGGCCACGTGCGCGACCTCCCGTCGAAGGGCATGGGAATCGACATCGCCCACGATTTCGAACCGCAGTACGAGGTCTTGGAGGACAAGAAAGCACTCATCAACGACATCAAGAAGAAAGCTGCCGAAGCCGACACCATCTGGCTCGCAACCGATGATGACCGCGAGGGAGAAGCCATCTCGTGGCATCTGATGGAAGTGACCAAGATGGATCCAGCTAAAGTGAAACGTATTGTGTTCCACGAAATTACAAAGCCCGCCATTGAGGAGGCATTGTCGCATCCGCGTGATCTTGACATCGACTTGGTGAACGCCCAGCAGGCGCGCCGCGTGCTTGACCGTTTGGTCGGCTTCGAGCTGTCGCCGGTGCTGTGGCGCAAAGTGCGTCCGTCGCTGTCGGCGGGCCGCGTGCAGTCGGTGGCCGTGAAACTCATCGTGGAGCGCGAGCACGAAATCGAGAAGTTCAACAGTACGTCGTCTTTCCGTGTGGACGGTCTGTTCACGCCCGTGCGCGACGAGAAGGTGGAACTCTCCGCCGAACTCAACAAGCGTTTCCCCACGCAGGAGGACGCCACCGCGTTCTTAGAACACTGCAAGAGTGCGCGTTATCAGATTTCCGCTATTGAGAAGACACCTGGCAAGAAGAGCCCAGCGCCGCCGTTCACCACCTCCACGCTGCAACAGGAGGCCGCCCGCAAACTCGGCCTTTCCGTGTCGCGCACCATGGTGGTGGCCCAGCAACTCTATGAGGCCGGTTACATCACCTACATGCGTACCGACTCCGTGAACCTGTCGAACGTCGCCCTCGGTGTCGCTCACAATGTCGTGGCTGCGAAATACGGCGAGGAGTACGCCAAGACACGCAAGTACGTCACCAAGTCGAAGGGTGCGCAGGAGGCTCACGAGGCCATCCGTCCCACCGACATCGCGAGGGAGACCATTCCCGGCGACACGTTTGCCAAAAACCTCTACGAACTGATTTGGAAGCGCACCATCGCTTCGCAGATGAGCGACGCCAAAACGGAGAAGACCACCATCACCATCCCTGTGGAGGGTCGCGCCGAGAAGTTCGTGGCCACCGGTGAGGTCATCCTCTTCCCCGGCTTCTTGAAGGTTTACACCGAATCGAGAGACGACGAGACCGAGGAAATCAAGGGAATGCTGCCTGCGATGGAGCTCAACGAGGCCTTGAATGCCCGCCAGATCACGGCCACACAGCGTTACGCCCAGCCGCCGGTACGCTATACGGAGGCCAGCCTTGTGAAAAAGCTGGAGGAACTCGGCATCGGCCGTCCGTCCACATACGCACCCACCATCTCGACCATCCAGAAGCGCGAGTATGTGCGTAAAGCCACCCGCCAGGGCAAGGAACGGCAGTACGTCTGCCTCTCGCTCACACCCGACGGCATAAAGGAAGAACTCAAGAAAGAAAAATACGGCTACGAAAAGGACAAACTCATCCCCACCGATGTGGGTATCGTGGTCAACGACTATCTGCAGGAGAATTTCAAGGACATCATGGACTACGGCTTCACTGCCGATGTGGAAAAAGAGTTCGACGACATCGCCGACGGCAAGGCCAACTGGCAGGAGATGATGCAACGTTTTTACGGCGACTTCCACCAACAGGTGGATACCGCCATCAACTATTCCACCAAGGCGAGCGGTGAGCGGCTGTTGGGCTATGACCCCAAGACCAACGAGAAGGTCTTTGCCAAGTTAGGCAAATACGGACCGATGGTGCAGATCGGCGAGACTTACGCCGACGCGAAACCCCGCTACGCCCGTCTGCAGGCCGACCAGTTCATCGACACCATCACCTTGGAAGAGGCTCTCGACCTGTTCAAGCTGCCGCGCACCGTGGGTGAGTGGAATGGTAAGGAGGTCTCCGTTGGTGTGGGACGTTTCGGCCCGTATGTGCGTTACGACGGCACTTTCGAGTCCGTGCCGAAAACAGAGGACCCCTATTCAATCACCTTGGAACGTTGTATCGAACTGATAGAGAGTAAGATGAAGAAGACAGCCGACCGAGCCCCGCACTTGGTCGGATACTGTGAGGGCAAGGAAATCTTTGCCGCCGCCGGTCGCTACGGTCCTTATATTAAATATGACGGCAAGAATATCACCCTCGACAAGGGCATGGATGTCAACACGCTCACGGAAGAGCAGGCCATTGATTTCATCCGCAACAAGGAGACGCGCAATGTGCTGCTCTCGTTCCCCGAAGATCCCAACGTGAAGGTGATGAACGGCCGTTACGGTCCTTACCTTACCAACGGTACGGACAATTACAAGATTCCGAAAGACTTGGTGGCCAATAAGTTGTCATATCAAGACTGCTTGAAGATTATGCAGGAGACTGCCCCGACTGCCAAGAAACGTACCACTACAAGAAAGAGAAAATAACCGATATGGATTTGTCATTGTATTTTGAACCCGTATCGGCGGAGTCGCTCCATTTCTCGGACATTGAGGAGTTGGAAGGCCGGCTGTTGAGGTCGGTGTTGATGTATGATCCTTCGTGCTCGGTGGATATTACGGAGGCGGACATTGCCATCATCGGCGTGCCTGAGGCGCGGAATGCCTACAAGAATCCCTCCTGTACGCTCGCGCCCGACGAGATCCGTCGCCAGTTCTACCAGCTGTTTCCCTGGCGTCGCGAGGTTCGCATCCTCGACCTGGGTAACATGCGTGTGGGTAACACCGTGGAGGATACCTACTCCGCTGTTGCTGAAGTGCTCTCTTATCTAATTGAGAATAAGGTTATTCCGATACTCTTGGGCGGTAGTAACGACCTCGCTTTTGCAAACTACCGCGCCTACCAACTGATGGAGCGCGTGGCTAACGTGGTCGCCATTGATGCCTGTTTTGATCTCGGTCAGGAGGCCATGCCTATCCGTTCCGATGCTTACGTCAACAAGATGGTGTTGCGCCAGCCCAACTTCCTGCTGAACTACGCCAACATCGGCTACCAGAGCTACCTGAACAGCCCAGAATCGCTCGGGATGATGGAGGATCTCTTCTTCGAGAGCTACCGGGTGGGGCTGATGCGCCGCAATCTGGAAGAGGTGGAGCCCATCGTGCGCAACGCCGACATGGTGTCACTCGATATCTCCGCCGTGCGTCGTCCCGATGCTCCCGGATGCCCTCACAACTCCCCCAACGGCTTCTATGGCGAAGAGATTTGCCAGATAGCCAAGTATGTGGGTCTCAGCGACAAACTCTCCTCGTTCGGTATTTACGAGTATGACCCGACGCTCGATTTCAACAACCAAACCTCCCAGCTGATAGCCCAGATTCTGTGGTATTTCGTGGAGGGTTTCGTCTTCCGCCAGAACGACGGTCAGTTCAAGAACCGCGAGGACTACCGGCAGTTCAACATCTCCGTCTCTGGTGCGCCCGACGAGCTTGTCTTCTTCCACAGTCGCAAATCCGACCGCTGGTGGGTGCTCGTCCCGATGTACCAGAAGGGCAAGGACTATGTGCAGCAGTATTACCTGCCTTGCTCCAAGCGCGACTACGACCTCGCCTGCGAGGACAAGATTTCCGAGCGTTGGTGGCGCACTTACCACAAAGTGAACCCTTAGAATAAAGAGCTAAGAATGTAGAATACAGGATATAATGTATAATATAAATAATAGATGACTATGATGAAAAGATTTTTACCGTTTTTTGTACTTGCGATGGCGTTTTCGTTCGCCAATGCGCAGGTGGATGAAAAAACTGCGGCCGACGAAGCCTTGAAGACGAAGGTGAAATCGGCGGAGATCGACAGTGCGAAGCACTGGAAGTTCACGGGCGTTTGCGGCCTCAATGCGGCCCAAACTGCTCTGTTCAACTGGGCCGCCGGTGGTAACAACAACGTGACGGGCTTCATTTTCACCAACATGACGTTGTCCTTCAAGAAGGGTAAGTGGGCATGGGATTCCAACTTGGACACGGAGCTGGGCCTGATGTACTCAAGCGATTACGTGCATTATCCTTGGAGAAAGGCCAACGACAAGCTCAACTTCACGACCAAGGTCGGTTTCCAGATGCACCCGCAGTGGTATCTTTCCCTGTTGGGCAGCTTCCGTTCGCAATATGCGCCCGGTTTGGATTACAAATCCGTGGATGCTGGCGATTTGGACGATTATGGAAATCCCGTTGAACCGACGTTGATTTCAAAGTGGCTCTCCCCGTCTTATACGGATTTGGCTCTCGGTGTCGAGTATCGCCCGAACGACATCTTCAACATCGGTGTTTATCCCGTAGCGGGCCGTATGACAACTTGTGTGGAGGAGGTTCTCCGTCCCAAATACGGTATGTCGAAACGCGATGACGGTACGTACAAGCCCGTAATGCTGAACATGGGTCTCCGCATCAACGGCGGTATCAACTACACGCTGGTGAAAAACCTCAAGATTATCTCCACCATCACGCTGTTCACCCCCTATACGGCGCGGGTTCATGATGAGGATGGTCAGAAGTTCGGCAACTTCGACGTGGATTGGGATGTCGCCATCACGTACAACTTCCTCAAGGTGTTCAGCGTCAGTCTGATGACTTCTTTGAAGTACTACGACATGGTGATGATCGACGGTAAGGCTTGGGGCAAATACGGCGCTCACCCGCGTGCCCGCGTGCAGTTCAAGGAAGTGGTCGGACTGGGTATCGGCTACAGCTTCTAACAGGACGTGGTAGAGACAGGACACACCTGTCACTAAGGAACGCATTCATTCATTTGTCAATATATTGTTGAAAATAATTTGTTGTAATGAGACAATTAAGAATTACAAAGCAGGTGACCAACCGTGGCGAAACCCCGTCGTTGGACAAGTACCTGCACGATATAGGAAAAGTTCCCTTGTTGACGGCTGACGAGGAGGCTGAACTGGCCCGCCGGATCCGGAACGGCGACGAGGATGCATTGGAGAAGTTGACGAATGCCAACCTCCGTTTTGTGGTCTCCGTGGCCAAACAGTATCAGAACCAAGGTATTACGCTTTCGGATTTGATCAATGAAGGCAACCTCGGCCTTATCAAGGCGGCGCACCGTTTCGACGAGACGAAAGGCTTCAAGTTCATCTCGTTCGCGGTGTGGTGGATCCGGCAGGCCATCTTGCAAGCCATCGCCGAGCAGTCGCGCATCGTTCGCCTGCCCATGAACAAGGTAGGTGTCATCAACAAGATTTACAAGACGATGGGTATTCTGGAGCAGGAACTGCAGCGCGAGCCGAAGATCTCCGAGATTGCCGAGCGTATGGGCATGACCGAGGACGAGGTCAAGGATTCGATGAAGAATTCCCCGCGCCACCTCTCCATGGACGCCAGCCTCACCTCCGACGAGGACACCAACATGTACGATGTGATGCGCAACGAGAACACCGCTCCGCCTGACAGGGAGTTGATTTACGAGTCGCTGCAGCAGGAACTCGGCGCCGTCATCGACACGCTGCCCGAGCGCGAGGCGGAGATTCTGAAGCTCTTCTACGGCCTTGGCAGCAAGCATCCGCTCACCCTCGACGAGATTGGCGAGAAGTTCGACCTCTCCCGCGAGCGCGTCCGCCAGATTAAGGAGAAGGCCATCCGCCGCCTCCGCCACAATGCGAAGTGCAAGGCACTCCAAGCGTATCTGTAATGGTTATTGGTTAATGGTTAATGGTTAATGGTTATTGAAGCTGATAGACGATATTATAATCATTGTTAATGTAATTCCCCAAAGGGCTGAAAGCCTGACGTATGCTAACCCAGGGTGAACGAAGTGAGCCCTGGGGCATAACAAGAAATAAAAACAAACAATTATGAACAAATTAAGATTAAAAGATATTATCAAAACTCCCGAGGTGGTCGGCATCGGCAACCCCGTGGATGTGAAGGGTTGGGTGCGTTCCAGACGCGGCAACAACTTCGTGCAGTTCATCGCCCTCAACGACGGTTCCATCGTCACCAACCTGCAGGTGGTGGCCGACACCGCCAAGTTCGACGAGGCCCTGTTCAAACAGATCACGACCGGATCGTGCATTCACGTGACCGGCAAATTAGTGGAGTCCCAAGGCAAGGGACAGAACGTTGAGGTCCAAGCCGAAACGATAGAAGTGTATGGCTCTGCCGACCCTGACCAGTACCCCTTGCAGAAGAAGGGCCACTCCATGGAGTTCTTGCGCGAAATCGCCCACCTGCGTTTGCGCACGAACTACTTCGGCTGTGTGCTTCGCCTGCGCCACGCCATGGCTTTCGCCATCCATAAATTCTTCAACGACAGAGGGTTCTTCTACCTTCACACCCCACTGATTACCGCTTCCGATGCGGAGGGCGCCGGCGAGATGTTCAACGTCACGACCTTCGACCTGAACAACATCCCGCGCACCGAGGATGGACAGATCGACTACAAGCAGGACTTCTTCGGAAAGCACACCAACCTGACGGTCTCCGGACAGCTGGAAGGTGAACTGGGCGCAATGGCATTGGGCAACATCTACACTTTTGGCCCCACATTCCGTGCCGAGAACAGCAACACCCCGCGCCACTTGGCCGAGTTCTGGATGATTGAGCCCGAGATGGCCTTCTACGACATCAAGGACAATATGGACCTTGCCGAAGAGATGCTGAAATACTTGATTCAGTATGCGTTGGACAATAATATGGACGACCTCCAGTTCCTCAGTAAACGTCTTCAGGAAGAAGAAAAGGGCAAAAAGGAGGAAGAGAAATCGATGGAACTCATCAGCAAACTGCACTTCGTGCTTGAGCATGAGTTTGTCCGCCTGACCTACACAGAGGCCATTGAGATTCTGCGCAACTCCAACTACAACAAGAAAGGCAAGTTCCAGTATCCCGTTAACGGCTGGGGCATTGACCTGCAGTCGGAACATGAGCGCTATCTCGTTGAAAAGCACTTCAAGAAGCCCGTTATCCTGACCGACTATCCGAAGGAGATCAAGGCCTTCTACATGAAGCAGAACGAAGACGGCAAGACCGTGCGCGCGATGGACGTGCTTTTCCCGGGCATCGGCGAGATTATCGGCGGCTCCGAGCGTGAGGCCGACTACCAGAAACTGCTCAACCGTGTCCACGAGCTGGGCATGACCGAAGAGCAATACTGGTGGTATTTCGACACCCGCAAGTTCGGTTCCGCGCCGCACTCCGGCTACGGACTCGGTTTCGAGCGGCTGTTGTTGTTCGTCACGGGCATGTCTAACATCCGCGATGTGATACCTTTCCCGCGTACCCCGCAAAACGCTGAATTTTAATAGTTTATATGTCTACGCAAAACAGCGGTTTATCTTTGGAGCAAAAGAACGTGCAACGGCAGGTCGGTCTGCCGCTGACCGTTCAACTGATGCATTTGGTGGAGCTGCCGTATGCTTCGTTGGAACAGGAGGTTCGCAATGCCGTGGAGGACAATCCTGCCTTGGAGATTTACGACGACGAGGCCGCCGAACCGGAAACCCGCGAGGAGGTCTCCCGCGAGGAGTACGATGCCAACGGCGACCCATTGGAACTTTCGGGTGAGCAACTTCCTGAGGATGAGATTTTCAAAGAGGATTACTACCGCGACAGTGATGACTACGACGAGGGTTTTTCGGACGTGGAATTGGAAAACTACATCACCAAGATCAATGCGCCCGACGAACAGCGGCGGAATCCGAAAAGCGATGTCTATTACGAGTCGATGCGCGAGCAGTGGCAATGGCAACTCGGCGAGATGGAGATGACCGAACGACAGGCGCAAATCGCCACCTACCTGATGGGAACCCTTGATGATGACGGCTACTTGAATGCTGATTTACAAGCTATTGTGAACGAACTTCTCTACACCGAAAATATCCAGACCGATGTCGCCGAAGTGGAATACGTGCTGACGCATTTCGTTCAGGAACTCGACCCACCCGGCACCGGCGCCCGCAACCTGCAGGAGTGTCTGCTCTTGCAACTCGACAGGTTGCCGGATTCCTCGCCCGCGCAAGAGTTAGCTCGCGTCTTGATAACGCAATATTTTGATTTGCTGACGAAAAGGCATTACGACAAGTTGCTTTCCTTGCTGAACATCTCCAATGAGGAACTGCGGGCGGCTCTTGATATGATTCAGAAACTGGATCCGCGTCCGGCCTCGCAGGAATCTCCTTTGCAGAAAAACGCCGAAATCATTATCCCCGACTTCACCATTACCAACCAAGACGGGAAGTTAGTTCTTTCGTTGAACAACCAGTACGTTCCTAAAGTGCGGATTAACAAGGAGTTCAGCAACGAGTACCGCTTCCTCTCTAAGGAGGAGTACGAGCGGCGGCGCGGTGAGGCGGAGAAGTTCATCAAGAAATACGTTGATGACGGACAACAGTTCATCCGCACGCTCTCTTTGCGTGAGATGCTTCTCTACAACACGATGTATGCCATCATGCAGCATCAGCAGGAATACTTCCTCACGGGCGACAACCGAAAGCTCAAGCCGATGATTCTCAAGACGATAGCGCAAGAGGTCGGCGTGGATATTTCCACCATCTCCCGCGTGTCGAACAGCAAGTACGTGCAGACCGACTTCGGCATCATCCCGCTCAAGCATCTCTTCTCCGAGTCCGTGAATGACGACGAGGTCTCCTCCAAGGAGATCAAGCAGATTCTCGGCGACCTGATTGAGGCCGAAGACAAGAAGAAGCCACTCTCCGACGACAAGCTCTGTGCCATGTTGAAAGAAAAGGGTTACGACATAGCCCGCCGAACCGTTGCCAAATACCGCGACCAGTTGGGAATCCCAGTGGCACGGTTGCGGAAAGAGTTGTGAATTAAGAATTCTGAATCAAAAATTAAAAATCATAAATCAAAAATTAAAAATGAAAAATTACATTCGTGAGACTGTCAGATTATGGCCGTCGTTGATTTTCTTCTTGTTATTGGGTCCTGCACGAATGTTGCAAGCGCAGACCACTGAATTGGCCAATTTGGTTGTTTTCGTCCGTTTTGCGGATGACGCGGAAATCGACCATCCTTTCGCATCCATCGATTCCATGTTTAATGGGAAAACGCCGGGATACCTCAGCATCTATAATTTCTATGATGTGATGACATACGGCAGAATCCATTACAACACCTTCTACACAAACAATATCCAAAATGGAGTGATTGTATCTTATCAGGATACAGAGTTGCGCGGCTATTTTGAACCATACAGCCCGGAGAATCCCATTGGTTATACGGAACCGAACCCCTTCATGGGCGTGTCCATGCGAGAGGCACAGCTCTTGGGTCGAATTGTCAACCATGTTGATTCCATGCATTTGGTGGATTCTGACGTGATTTTGGATGGCAATGGCGATGGGATGCTGGACAATCTCAGTATCATCGTGAAGGGCGGTACAGGCTCATGGGCTTCGATTTTATGGCCGCACATGGAGTACTTCCCGTATGACTCTCTTGATTATGAACCGCGTATCAATGGGTTGAGAATCAATACTTTTAATTTTGAATTCGAGGGCGCACCCCCCTTCTTTACACCTCATGTCTTCCGCCACGAAATGGGACATTCATTGAATCTTCCTGATTTGTATCATTATATTAATTATCAAAATGTTGACCCTGCCGGGAGTTGGGATATGATGTGCTATGATTATGATAACAACCAGATGGCTGCCATCTATAAGAACAAAATTCTGCATGTCTCAGACGACCCGATTGAAATCACGGAAGACGGCGATTACACGCTCTTGAGTGTTGGCTCCAGCTCGTCGCAGAATTGCTACTATATCCGTTCGCATATAGACCCTACGCAGTGGTATGTCTTTGAGTACCGTAATCAGAGCGACCTTTTCGAAGAGGGCATTCCTGGTTCTGGCTTGTTGGTCGCCCGTTGGAATGACACTGTGCCGGCCGATTATAGTGGTATGTTCGCCAATGCTTTCTTCGATTTTTACAATGTAGCCCATCAATATTGGATTTTCCGTCCGGGCAGCAGCATCGATACCGTTAATGGCGACCTTGGCAATGCGCATTTCAGTCAACTTGTCGGCCGTACGAGTTTTGGCCCTACCACCGACCCGCATCCATACCTCACCGATGGCACTCCGGAATCCAGCTTCGAAATCACGGATATTTACGACCACGGCGATCACCTCACCTTCCACGTCCACTTCTTCGACACGGGGGTGGAGGAGCATCGACTGTCCGACCAAGTCAAAGTTTGGCCGAATCCCGCCGTTGACGTTCTCAATGTACAATGTGCAATGTACAATGAACAAGGGAGCGACGGAATCATGGAAATAGTTGATGTATATGGAAAAACCATCCGCACCATTGCAGGGACGAACAATGATTCGCCCATGCAGACCCGCGTCAACGTTCGGGACCTCGCCCCCGGTCTTTATTTCATTCGTCTCACAACGAATCAAGGTGTGGTGACGAAGACGTTTGTGAAGAAATAATTCCAAAATCAAACAATAATGTCAAAAGTTTTAGACGTTTTAAAATCGAAGAAGTTCTGGGTGGAACTTCTCATCATGACCGTCGGTATGCTGATTACCGCCATCGCGGTCTATTATTTTCTGGTGCCGAGCAAACTGATTATCGGTACTATCTCCGGTCTCTCCATTGTGATTAGCGGGGTGTCGGAACAGCTCTTTGGAGTGGCGTTGCCTGTCTCCACGGTTATTTTGGTGGTCAATGCCATCCTGTTATTGCTGGCTTACTTCTTGATTGGCAAGGAGTTCGGCATCAAGACGGTTTATACCGCGTTGATTCTCGGTCCGTTGATGGCCTTGCTTGAGAAGTACATGCCTTACACGAATTTCTTGGCCGAGGGCTCCACTTCGGTGATGGGCGACATCTGGTTCGACCTTTGCTGTTTCGTACTGTTGCTCAGCGCATCGCAGGCGGTGCTCTTCTCCATCAACGCCTCTACCGGCGGTTTGGACATCTTGGCCAAAATCGTCAACAAATACCTTCACTTCGACATTGGCAAGTCTGTGACCATTGCGGGCGCTTGCATCTGCTGCACCGCCTTTGCCATCAACCCGTTCCGTATGGTTGTCATCGGCCTTATTGGCACGTGGATCAACGGCTTGGTGGTCGATTATTTCACCGCCAACCTCAACAACCGCAAGCGCGTCTGCATCGTCTCCAAAGATTACGACCGCATCCGCCGTTACATCATCGACGAGCTGGTGCGCGGCTGCACACTGTATGAGGTCATCGGCGGCTACACCAACGAAAAATCCATCGAGTTGGAGACCCTGCTGACGAAGGACGAATTTTCCAAACTTATGGAATTCATCGGGAAACAAGACATCAAGGCGTTCATCACCGCCGGCAATGTGAGCGAGGTTTACGGTCTTTGGTTTAAGGACAAGAAGAGAGTAAAAGCCCGCGCGGAGCAGCGGTAATAGAACCTACTTTTTTACCAATCTGCAGACCGCAGAGCTTGTCTCAGAATAGATTTTCAAGATATAGATGCCGTCAGAAGGTCGGGAACGTCCATTCTGACGGCATCTTCTTTTTCATCTGTGCTGAAGACCTTGGGTAAAGGATACGCAGATTACCTTGTAATCGTGATGGAGCCGTTCCACTGGAACGACTTCGCCTTGCCCTTGTAGGTGAAGACGAAGTAGTAGACCCCGTCGCTGAGGCCCTCGCCGTCGAACGGGTTGAGGCCTTGGTGGATTTCGCCGTCCTTCGACCATGTGTCGTAGTTTTTCGCGTGGAAGACTACCTTGCCGTATCGGTCGCTGACGCGAAGCTCGTTGTGGCGGTACTCATCGGGGTCCTCCGGGTTGATGGCCGTGTTGAGGTTGCCGATAGCCCACACGTCGTTGACGCCGTCGCCGTTGGGGGTGATCACGTTCGGGAAGAGGAGATCATCCTCAATGACCACGCCGTGGCATACAGAGTCGCCGCAGCCGCCGCCGGTCACCAATGCCAGGGTCACGGTGTAGTCGCCCCAGGAGGTGTAAGCGTGCGAGACCGTGGTCTCCGGACCCTCCGTTGTCTCGCCGTCGCCGAAGTCCCAGACGAGGTTGTTGGTCAGGTTGCCTGTCACATTTTCAGACAGAAAAGCGGTGAAATCGACGTTGCCGCCGTTGTCGCTCATCATGGAAATTTCGGGTGTGGCGATGAAGTCGATGGTGGGCTGCGCCGACGTGGTGATGTAGTTCCATTTTGTGATGGAGTCTTTGCAGCCTTCGGGCGTGGTGATGACGAGCTTCACGGAATAGGTGCCGGCGTCGACTATGTCAAGCGAGGGATTGTCCTCGTTGGAGTAGTCCACGATGTTTTCGTTCTCGTCGAAGAAGAACCATTCGGTGGTGAGACCGTCCGTGCTGGGCGTTGAGATGTCGGTGAAATGGATGGAAAGCGGGGTGCACCCGGCCGTGATGTCGGCCTCGAGGTCGGCGTGCGGCAGCGGGTAGAAGGAGACTAACACGGTGTCGGAGCTCTCGCAGGTGAACGAGGCGTTGGGGTCGTCAAGGGACACGTTGAGGACGTACTCGCCGGAGGTGATGACCTCGATGGAGTCGCCCGTGTCGCCCGTGCTCCAGTTGTATTCCACTCCGTCGGCGGCGTAGTTGGCGTGCAGCACGGCCACCTCGCCGGTGCAGAGGTAGATGTCGGGACCGAGGTTCGGCTTGTAGGAGTTCACCAACTGGATGTTGATGCTGTCCTTGACCCATGTCTCCTCGCATCCTATCTCGCTGTGTGCCAAAAGGTAATACCACCCAGTGTCCGCCAAGGTGAGGTCTGTGATGACGTAGGGAGCCTGGGTGAGCGTGTCGCCGGAGGGCGTGACAAGGTGCACGGTGTCGATGTTCTCCGTCAGGTAGATGAAGGGCACGGAATCGTGCAGGCAGTAGAGGTTCTCCATGTAGACATCAATGCGGCCCACGCTGCTGTAGTTGCTGAAGTAGCCCAGCGACGACGACATGCCGGAGTAGTAGTCGAGGATGCCGAGATGGAACGGTCCGAGGGAGTTCTGCAGGATCATCACCTGCTGGGTGGGCACCGAGGAGGCGAAGTCACGGTAGCAGTACGACCAGGCGGGGTTGTAGGGAAGGGCGGTGAAGTAGGATGCCGGCACGGGCACGTTGTTGTTGCCCACGGTCATGGTGAAGCCGTTGACATACTGGGTCGGCACCACGATGGAGAGGCGCAGGTGGGTGGAGTAGGAGGGACGCGCGTAGACGACCTCCATGGAGCCGGTGCAACCGAGCGCGGGGAGTTGCGTGCCGCCCGCCTCGCCGTCGGAACCCGTAAGCTGGAACACATGGATCGGCTTGTCGGAGGTGACCATCGTGGCGATGGTCGGCGAATTGCTGGGCATGTAGGTGTAGCTCTGTCCCTGGTTGAGCGTAGCGGACGGGGTGGTGCTGCCGTTGATGTAGACGTGGGTGTTGTTCTGGGTGGGGATGATGTTGAGGTTCTCGAACTGGCGGTTGTTGTACATGGCGATGAAGAATTCGCCGGCGTACTCGTCGGGCACGAGCTGCTCGCCCACGAGGTCCTGACCGGAGTAGCCCGAGAACTGGTTGCTGGCCACGGAATCGTCAGTGGAGTTCACCGCGATGGGCTTGTCGGAGGTGATGCGCGTGTTGGTGAGATGCCCAGCGGCCGACTGGTCTGCCGACTTGATGCAGTACGACTGTCCGGCATTGAGGGTGATGGTGATGGGTGTCCCCGCAGGGATGCCGCCGGTGAGCGGCTGCGATGGGATGATGGTGACCGTGGTGTTGTTTTCGGTGGCCACGATCTCGATGCTGTTGCGCGGGTCGGAGGGCGGCCCGTCCACCAACAGGTTCTGCATCGGAACGGTGAAGTCGGTGCCTAAGGCGTTGCGCCCCTTGAGTGTGTAGATTTCGCTGTTGTTGGCACCGAGCTGGTAGTAGGTGGTGATGTTGGCCGTGGAGACAATCTTGAAACCGTAGTTGCAGACCGTGTTCACCGGCGCGGTGGATACGGTGCTCTCCTGACTGGTGACATCGAGCGCGTAGTAGCTGTAGGCGTTGAGGTCGACGGTCACGGGCGTGAACGAAGGGTTTGCCGGCTGCGAGATGGTGACCGTGGCGGGACTGCTGAACGAGGTGAAACAGAAAGTGATGGGGTTGTGCGCATGGTTGGGGGAGATTTCCGGTGCTGCGAACCAGAATATGTTGTCGATTTGCGCACGGAGCGGTATCGCCAGCGCGGCGACAGCAAGTAAAACGATAAACCGTTTAGGTGACATAGTTGCTTGTTTTAATAATATGTGTATTGGGCTGCAAAGATAACCTTTTTTTGACACGCTCAAAGAAAAAAAAGTGTATTTTCGCGGTCCTGTTTTTTTTATGGGTAAAATTTTGGTAATTTATTGATGGTTAAATAATTGAAAAAATAAAAAGTTATGAAGAAGACATTTGCAATCATGACGGCGGTTGTTGTGGCCGCTGTGATTCTCACCTCATGTGAGAAAGAGGGACAGTACGCACCCAAACAGAAGATTTCCGAGATCAAGCACATCCGTTACCACGAGCTCCCTTCTGGTACGACCATTTCCAACAACGAACGCGAAGTCTGGACCTGGAACGGCAAGGTGCTCAGCTACATTGACTATTATGATGCCAAAGAAGATCGTGTCGCACACACGCTTTTCCGTTACGACGATAAGAACCGGATTTCCGAAATCAATTACGGAAGCGCCACGGCCAAGTTCGACTATAACGACAACGTTATTGACGAAATTAAAGTCCTCAACGAAAATGGCTCCACGACAGCGAAATTCGATCTGGAGCACAAGGGGAACACGGTGACGTCCATTGATGTTACCCTCAATGATGGCAAGTCTCTGACAACACTCCCCTTCAACCCGCTGAACTTCTTCATGCCGGAGAATGCCGCCAACAAGGTGATGGAGTGCTCGCGTGCGAAAGGCACCACCCATGTGAAACTCACCTGGACAGGCAAGAACGTCACGGCCATGGAGTTGAGCGGTGCGTACAATATTTCCTACAAATGGACTTATGATGGCAAGAACAACCCCTACAAGGGTCTTTTCGACATGAATGCTCTTGACATGGGCGTGATTTTCTCGGCGAACAATGTCGTTCGTCAGGTGTTGACGGAAGGCGGTTCCACATTCACGACGGACTACACGTACACATACGACGGGAAGAACTGTCCTGTTGAGAAGAGTTGGAAAAGCGAGATATTCCTTCCCGAATTCGAGGTCAGTGTGCCGGTCAAGTGCGTGGACGAGTTCCACTACTAATCTGCTGTTGAAAACTTTTTTCACGCAAGTGGCTGAGTATAAATAAAAAGTGTATATTTGCACGCTTGTTAGAAAGGCTGGTTTTTGAAATTCAATTGATTGGTTCTCAGTTGGTTGAATGATGATTCAAAGCGTCGAAACAGGCAGAAAGAGTTAAAGTTTTTTACAAATCTAACCAAAAATGTCAGGATTAATAGGAAAAAAAATTGGGATGACTAGCGTCTACGATGCCTCCGGCAAGGTTGTGCCGTGCACGGTGATAGAGGCTGGTCCTTGCGTGGTCACGCAAGTCAAAACCGTCGAGACGGACGGCTACAGTGCTATCCAATTGGCCTACGACGAGAAGAAAGAGAAAAACACCACCAAGTCTCTGAAGGGTCACTTCGAGAAGGCCGGCACCACGCCGAAGAAGGTTCTGCGTGAGTTCACCCGCTTCGAGGAGGGTCACCAGAAGTCTTTGGGTGACGTGCTCGACGTCACCGTCTTCGAGGAAGGCGAGTTCGTCGATGTGAGCGGCACCTCCAAAGGTAAGGGCTTCCAGGGCGTGGTGAAACGCCACGGCTTCGGCGGTGTCGGCGATGCCACCCACGGCCAGCACAACCGCCTCAGAGCCCCCGGTTCTATGGGCGCGAGCTCCTACCCGTCACGCGTGTTCAAAGGCATGCGCATGGCAGGCCAGATGGGCAATGCCAAGGTCAAGGTCATCAACCTCCAGATCGTCAAGATTGTCAAGGAGAAGAATTTATTGTTAGTTAAAGGTTCCGTTCCGGGAGCCAATGGTTCATATATAATTATTGAGAGATGGAGCTAAGAGTTTATAAGATAGACGGCAGCGAGACTGCCAGGACGGCCACCCTGAACGACAAGATCTTCAATGTGGAACCGAACGACCACGCCATCTGGCTGGACGTGAAACAATATTTGGCCAACCAACGCCAGGGCACGCACAACACGCTGGAGCGCTCCACCGTGTCGGGCAGCACCCGCAAGCTCAAACGCCAGAAAGGCACCGGCGGCGCCCGTGCCGGCAGCATCAAGAGCCCGACCATCCGCGGCGGCGCCACTGTTTTCGGCCCGCACCCGCGCGACTACGGCTTCAAGCTCAACAAGAAAGTGAAACGCCTCGCCCGTTTCTCCGCCTTCACCTACAAACAGCAGGAAGGCTGCATCACCATCGTCGAGGATTTCACCTTCAACGCCCCCAAGACGAAGGATTACAAGGCCATGCTCAAGAGCCTCAACCTCGAGGGCAAGAAAACCTTGTTGCTCCTTCCCGACACCGACCGCAACGTCTACCTGTCGGGCCGCAACCTCCAGCGCACCAACATCATGCGCGCCATCGAGGCCAATACGTATCACGTGCTTAACGCCAACAACCTGATTATCTGCGAGAGCAGCCTCAAGGAGTTGGAGAAGATGTTAGGCGAATAATTCACCCTTAAAAAGTCAGAACAATGAGTTGCATCATAAAACCCATCATCAGCGAGAAGATGACCGGCGTGGCCGAGAAATACAACCGCTACGGCTTCATGGTGACGCGCGAGGCCACGAAACCCGAGATCAAACGCGAGATCGAGGCTGTCTACAACGTCAAGGTTGTGCGCGTGAACACCCTCATCCAACGCGGCAAGACGACCGCCCGCAACACCAAGGCCGGTGTCATCTTCGGTCAAAAGAACAACTTCAAGAAGGCCTACGTCTTCGTCGATCAGAACGACAAAATCGATTTCTATAGCAACATTTAATAACGGTTTAGGCTCATGGGTTCATTGAAGTTCAATAACCCATAACCCATAACCCATAACCTTAAATAAAAAATGGCACTTAAAAAGTACAAACCTGTAACGCCGGGTCAGCGCTTCAAAGTGATTAGCGCTTACGACGACATTACCGCGAGCAAGCCCGAGAAGAGCTTGTTGGCCCCCAACCACAGCACGGGTGGCCGCAACAACAGCGGTAAGATGACGATACGGTACCGCGGAGGCGGTCACAAGCAGATGTATCGCATCATTGATTTCAAGAGAAATAAGGATGGTGTCCCGGCCACCGTAAAGACCATTGAGTACGATCCGAACCGCACGGCACGTATCGCCTTGCTGTTCTACGCTGATGGCGAGAAACGCTACATCGTGGCGCCTCACGGCATCAAAGTTGGGCAGCAGATCGTGAGCGGCAGCGGTGTCGCCCCCGACCTTGGCAACTGCCTGCCCGTCGGCGAGATTCCGTTCGGCTCGATCATCCACAACATCGAGATGCGTCCCGGTCAGGGCGGCAAAATCGCCCGCAGCGCCGGTTCCTACGCTCAGCTGATGTCCCGTGACGGCCGTTACGCCATCATCAAGCTGCCTTCCGGTGAGACCCGCATGATCCTCTGCGCCTGCAGAGCCACCATCGGCATCGTCTCCAACGGAGACCACAGCCTGGAGGTGTCCGGCAAGGCCGGTCGCAGCCGCTGGCTCGGCCGTCGTCCGCGCAACCGCGGTGTTGTCATGAACCCTGTCGATCACCCGATGGGTGGTGGTGAAGGTCGTGCATCCGGCGGACACCCGCGCTCCCGCAACGGTATGCCTGCCAAGGGCTACAAGACCCGTCATCCGAAGAAGAACTCCTCCCAGTACATCGTGGAGAGAAGAAAGAAATAACCTAAAAGCATACGATTATGAGCCGTTCATTAAAAAAAGGACCGTATATCCACTACAAACTGGAGCAGCGCGTGATCGCCGCCCAGGAGTCCGGCAAGAAGTCCACTATCAAGACGTGGTCTCGCGCCTCCATGATCTCCCCCGACTTCGTGGGTCTCACCATCGCCGTGCACAACGGGAACAAGTTCATCCCGGTCTACGTCACGGAGAACATGGTCGGCCACAAACTCGGCGAGTTCGCCCCGACGCGCATCTTCCGCGGCCACGCCGGCCAGAAGGACAAGGGTTCCAAATAACAACCCCGCCAGGCTTTAGGTTATCTCCCACCGAAATTCTTACAACCACAATATGCGAAAGGCTGCCGCAATGGCAGCCTTTTTACTATCCGTACGTGCTTATATGCGGTGGGGTGTACCTCGGTTAACAACAATACCTCTGGATTCAGTGCGTTGCCGGCAGGCGACTACTACTTGGGTTACTGCCACGAATCGGGTTCCAACGCTAACTTTTGTACCGCTACGGAAGTTCCATCCAAAAGTCGTGGCCGGTGCGGTCGCGCCCTTTGTTTTGGGAGTAACACTTCCCAGCGTTGCATTGGCAGCGACGCTTAAGAACATCGGCCACTATTTCAAAATACTATCTTTGCCGCCATATTTTTAGTCCTCCTTTCTCTACAGGATATGAAATTTTAACATTTTTTTGTCTTTGGTTATCAGTCGTTTATGCAGAAAAATTTGGTGGTTTCAATTTTATTTTGCACTTTTGCGCCCGAATTTAAGATGGTTAACAAGTGTTTTATAATATCAAAAAGAGGCTGATGGCCAGGACGATAGACAAAAGGAACCAACAACATCCTTTTGATTATCAATATGCCGATAATTTCTCGCTCAAGGGCGTTGACGACCCTTGGATTAACAATTCCTACTATTTTTCTGCGCATGATGAGAAAATGTCGGTTTTTACGCGCTTGGGTAGGCGAGTGAACGCGGAGGAGACCTGGTTTGCCGTCTATTTGGACGGAAAATTGTATTCTTTGAAACAAGAGTTTTACCCGCAGGGCCAATCGCCCATCGTGGTTGAAAAAGCGGGTGAGGATTGGGCCATCGCGTATCAAGGCACCCTGAACGACCATGACGACATCCTCTTTCAGGCAAAGTTTGTCGCCAAGCAGAGCCCCGTTGATTTCACCAGTCACATGCCGGCGGCGCGGATGGCCACGGGCATGGCCAATGAAAAGTGGAGCAAGGCGTTTTTCGAGGAGCTGCAGAATATCAGCGGGCAATGCCATTATGAGCAGGAAGGCGTTTTGGAAGGTCGTATGACCTTGAATGGCAGGACGATAGACTTCCAATTACCCTGCGTGCGTGACCACTCCTTCGGCAAACGGGATTGGAACTACATGAACAACCACCTTTGGCTGATGGCGGTGGCCCCCGATCACCAGTTCAACTATTCGCTTGTCTCCTATCCGGTGATGAGCGTGTTGGAGGTGGGGCATTTTCGCGACGATGCAGGGATGCATTGCATGTGGCAGGCGGATTTGGATTTCCACGAAATCAGCAAAGGGACTGTTCCGCAGGAACTGTCGTTGAATGTGATGTTGGATAATGGTCAGAAAATCAATGTCTTGTCCAAGAAGTTGGCGGGCGTGACCTACCATTTTCAAGACGGCCAATATATTCTGCATGAGAATATCGCGGAATTCACCATTGATGGGAAAAGAGGCCGCGGAATCTTGGAAATCGGCTTTAACCGCGACAGCAGCCGTTATTTTAACCAAAGAGATTTGAATAGTATTCGAAGATGAAAATATATCGTTTAGGAGAGTTGCCTGAGGAGCTTTATTCCAGGGTAGGAGGGAAGGCGAAGGGATTGGATCTGTTGATCAAGCACCATTTTACCGTTCCCAAAGGTTTTGTAATCACGGATATTAATCAAGTTGATGAAGAAGCTGTATATCAGGCTTTTGATGCTTTGAATGTGGTTCAGGTGTCAGTGCGCTCGTCGGCCTCCAATGAGGACCAGTCGGGGGCTTCCAATGCCGGACAATATGAAACTTGCCTGTTCGTGGATCGCGCGCATCTGATGGAAAGCGTCCGGAAATGTCTGGATTCGTTGGATTCCCATCGCGTGAAGGATTACGCCGAGCACTTCGAGTTGGGCAAGGGCGCGATGAACATCGTCGTCCAGGAGATGATCGACAGTGACAAGGCAGGCGTGATGTTCACCGCCAGTCCGAACAAGGGCTCCGACATCCTGATCGAGGCGGTGGACGGGCAAGGGGAGAACCTGGTTTCCGGACATGTGACCGCCCATCGTTACGAGATTTCCCGTAAGTGCTACCGCTTGTGCGCAGACGATTTGCTGGACGAGGGCGAAATCAGGCGGCTCTATGATGCCGGGAAGCAGATTCGGGCCGCTTTTGACGGAGAGATGGATGTGGAATGGGCGCTCAAAGACGGGGAGCTCTATTTTCTGCAAATGCGTCCCATTACGACGGAAATAATTGATATTGAAGAATTTGACAGGGATGATGATTTGAGCGGGCATCTTTTCACCAAGCGGAATGTGGGGGAGATGATGCCGGGTGCCGTCACCCCGCTGACCCTAACGACCTCGGCGAAAGCCATCGACTACGGTATGCGCTATATGCTGGCCAAAGCGGGGGCGTATCAATCACCGGACGATGAGAAACCGTTGCGGCTGATTTCTTCGATATCGGGGCATCTGTTCTTCGATATGAATCTGCTCTACAACATGCACGCGAAGGTCGGGGTTGCCAATCCGCAGTCGATGAACCTCTCCATTATGGGGGAATACCACGATTATCCTCCCATCACGGCTGAATTTGCGAATCCGCTTGCCCGAGCCGTCAATTCCGTGAAATTTCTGAGGTTTGTCTTTTCGGGGCATCGCGCGATGAAAAAATTCGACGCGCTGCTGACCAGAGTTCATTTTGCGAAGACCACCTCTTACCAGGAATTATACAAAAGCATTGATGCCAATATCGCGCTTTTGGACGAGAGTCTGATTTACCATTACGCCTCGTCGGCTTATTCCGGCAGCGCCACCAGCACCTTGTATATGATGTTGGACAAGTATTTCCCGGATAAGAAGGAGTATCAGTCGTTCTTGTCGCATCTGTTGACGAACATCCCCAACATTGAGAGTGCGGATATTTTGTCGCGTTTGCAGGATTTGGCTTCCAGGATAAAGCAGCAGGAACCGAAAGCCGTCGATTTCAGTGCCGACGAATTGCTGGCATATATTCGGAATCATGCGGAAATCCATACGAAATATCAGGACTTTCTGGCGCATCATGGCCATCGTTGCATCAAAGAGGCGGAAATGCGGAACAAGCCGTGGCGTGAAGATGAGATTCCGTTGATGAACTATCTGTTGAGTATTATCAAGTCGCCGATGGACTTGGTGCAGGGAAGTGACGAAAAGATTGACTATCAAAAGGAGTTTGCTTTTGTCAAGAATCCATTGTTGAAAGCGGCTGCAATCTCATACGCCAAGAAAGCCCGACAGGCAGTGGTCGATCGTGAATTCACCAAATCGCAGCTCATCAAACTCATTGATCTGTTCAAGACGCAGTATGCTCGGCTGGCGGGTCTGTTGGTGGATGCAAATCAGTTATCGGATGCGGATTTGATCTATTTCCTGACACACGAGGAAATCGGTAAATTGATAGATGGGGATTCCGTGCTGCTTCCTCAGGCTGTGAGAAGGCGGAAAGCGCACGCCATTCAGGAAGGACTGTCGTTTGATGACATTTACATCGGCAAACCCATTGCGGATGTGTTTGAAGTGAAGCAAGCGGACGGTGTGGTAAGGGGCGTTCCGGTTTCGAACGGTGAGTGCGAGGGAGTGGTTCGTATCGTTTGTTCTGCCGACGATGCCAACCAGTTGCAAAAAGGGGAGATTATGGTGGCACGATTCACGGACATCGGCTGGACACCCTACTATTCCATCGTCAACGGTCTCATCACCGAGATTGGATCCTCCTTGTCGCACGGAGCTGTGGTGGCGCGCGAATACGGTCTGCCCACCATCGTCAACGTGAAAGGTGCCACGAAGCTGCTGAAGAACGGCGACCGCATCAAGATGAACGCCAGCAAGGGGACGATTGTCATCTCCTGAAGCCCCGGGACAGTCCACGGTCCATGTCGGAAGCCACGATAAGGGTCGGTATAGGAAGCTCTTCCAATGTCAGAAACTGTAGCCGAGGCCGATGCCGAAAACCGATTTGAACTGCACGTGCTCTTTCTCGACACCTTCCTTGTCCTTTACTAAGATGCCGTTGTAGTATTTCAAGTTGGTGGACAATGTCACGTTCAGCACTTTAAGGAACTGATAGGAGATGAGGAAGTCCCATTCAACATCGAAATTGCCGAAACGACGGTTCAAGTTCGAATATTGGTAATACATGTTGTAGGTTTCGCCGGGGTGGGCCTGCTCATAGGCCTCTTTTATATCGAATCCCTTTCCTTGATAAGGGGTGTAGAGCCAAATCGAGGAACTGATTGTCAGATTTTTGTGCTTGTAATCAACGGTGCCCTTGAGGGAGAGACCTAACTCGGCGCGACAGCTGCGCCAATCGACAACAGGAATGCCATCGTCAGTCAGGATGACTTTGTAGGTGCCGTATTTGGTCTGCATCTCCCGACGGAAGTCCACATACTCTTCCGGAACAGGTTCTCCTGCCGCCTCCATGGCCGCCAAATACTCTTCGGTATATTTCTGGTTGTCCGCATCGTTCACGTATGCCGTGATGAGAGCCCCCGCAAGCGGTGAGGCATAGACCGAAAAGTCGCAACTGCCGACCGATTTCTTCCAGTCGATACCCAGTGACAATTCGGTGTTGGACGGCGCGAGCCATTTGGAGATCACCGGGTCATATTGACCTTTTTTGTATTTGCGACCAATCGCATATTGGCTCTTGAAACTACCTGACGCAGTCAAGTACAAATTATCCTTGATTTTCCAGCCCAACTTGGTGTTGAACTTGATATCGTCGGATGTCTTTTTGAGTTGGTCGTCCTCCTGATCGACCCAAGTCAAGCCGAAATCAGTGTCAAAGTTGGTTTCCCAGGCAATGGCGTCTTTTTGATATTGCAGCCGTAGTTTGGCGAAAGTCAGCACGTTAGCGTTGTTGTTGCCCCCTGCAGACCAAAAGAAGAGGTTCGTGGCGCCAGCGTTCAAACCGATCACACCGTCGAACTTCCATGCCTTTACCGAGTCGGCTGCCTTTTCTGTGGTTTTGGTTTTGTCCGCTTGGGCGTAGGTTGCGGAAATGGTTAATGCACTAAGAATCAATATGATGTAATAATGTTTCATACTTTTGTGATTTGGACGCAAATATACCGCTTTTTTTGATTGGCGGTTTGAGGTTTTTGCCTTTGGTCGCGCTGTTCAGCAGGGCATCGACGCATGTGCACTTGCCGTTGGCCATCTGCTCTTCCATCTGGTCTTCGTACAGCTGCGTGTAGGAGGTCTTCTTGACGTTGCGGATCACGCCGATGGCCACGGGAAGGTCGCCCTTCATGCGGGCCAGCATCATATTGCAAACATACAAAAAATAATACGGTGCGCAAGTTATTATTTTGCGTGAGTCCCACACGCGGGGAATCCCCCGACTCGCTTACCCAAATCACACGCTGATGAGATCCACGCCGATGTAAAACTTCACACATTTTTTTCATCCGCAGTGGTATGTAAAAGAAAAAAGAGTACCTTTGCAAATTAAAATAACAACGAGAATGGCAACAATTACATTGACGACCAACAATCAGACAAAATTGGATCTGCTCATCGCCTTGGCCAAGGAATTGAGGGTGAAGTGTACCGCAATGGTAGAGCAGGATTCTTATCCCGAAATTGACAAATCTCTGTCGGAAATTGAGCAGGGACAAGTACACCACTTCTCTTCATTTGATGATTTTGAAAACAAAATGCAGCAATTATGTACGAAATAGAGACCACTCCCAATTTTGAGCGAAACCTTGAGCGGTGTGCCAAACGTGGAATGAATCTGCAATTGCTTTTCGATGCTGTGAAAATTTTAAGCGAGAAAGGTACCCTGCCTGCTAAATATAGGCCTCACAAATTGAAAGGGAAATACAAAGGGTTGTACGAATGTCATATACAAGACGATTGGCTGCTGGTTTGGAAAAAAATCAAAGACAAGATGGTTTTGATCATGACCAATACCGGCACCCATGCTGAGTTGTTCAAAAAGTAGAAACTGCGCAACGGTCGTCTCCCTATAGGCCGCAGTTGCCTCCACAAAAAAAGGACGCCCTTCCGAGCGCCCTTAACTATTATCTTTTAACTCTAAACTCTTAACTAAATTAGATTTCCCACGTGTCCCCGCTGTTCAGCAAATCGTCCACGCATTTGTACTTGCCGTTGGCCATTTGCTCTTCCATCTGGTCTTCGTACAGTTGCGTGTAGGAGGTCTTCTTGACGTTGCGGATCACGCCGATGGCCACGGGGAGGTCGCCGCTCATGCGGGCCAGCATCATGTGGATGCCGGTGTCCTCGGTGTCCTCGTGGTGAATCATGATGTCGTCCATCGTGACACCGTTCTCGCCGATGGTCACCGCCTCTAAGCAACGGCCGTTGAAGCGCAGACCCTTGTTCTTCTCCTTGCCGAAGATCATGGGTTTGCCGTTTTCGAGGATGATGGTGCGGTCGTCACGGACAGCGCGGTCGGTGATGGCGGCGTGGGCCTTGTCGTTGAAAATCATGCAGTTCTGCAGCACTTCCACCACGCTGGTGCCGTCGTGCTTGGCGGCGCGGGTCATGATGTCGGTGGTGAGCTGCGGCAGGCAGTCCAACGCACGGGCGTAGAAGGTGCCCTGTGCGCCCATCACCAACTCGCCCGGGTTGAACGGGTAGTCGATGGTGCCGTAAGGAGAGGTCTTGGTGACCTGACCGAATTTCGTGGTCGGGCTGTACTGACCCTTGGTGAGGCCGTAGATCTCGTTGTTGAAGATGGTGATGTTGAAGTCCTGGTTACGGCGCACCGCATGGATGAGGTGGTTGCCGCCGATGGCCATGGAGTCGCCGTCGCCCATGCTCACCCAAACGGAGAGAGCCGGGTTGGCCAGCTTAACGCCCGTGGCGATAGCGCAGGCACGCCCGTGGATGCTGTGGAAACCGTAAGTATCGACATAGTAGGGGATACGTGACGAGCATCCGATACCGGAGACCATGCAGATGTTCTCCTTCTTGTGGTTGGTCTTCGGGAAGGTGTTCAACAATGCGGCGAGGATAGCGTGGTCACCGCATCCTGGACACCATTTCACCATTTGGTCGCTGGTGAAGTCAGCTTTTGTATATTCGCGATCCGCTTTCGGAACAAAATGTTTTTCTGCCATAATTATCTGTGATTAAATGGTTCGTGATTGAAATTATTTGGCAAGCAGTCTTTCGAACTCGGCTTTCAGCTCGCCCACCTCGAACGGCAGACCCATGATCTTGTTGTACTGGGTCATCGGGCATTCGGGGAACTGGGTGCGGAGGTAACCGGCGAACTGACCGTTGTTGAGCTCGCAGACGACGATCTTCTTGTACTTCTTGAAGATGTCGCCGGTGTTCTTCGGCAGCGGGCAAATATAGTTGAAGTGGGTGTAGGCCACCTTCTTGCCTTCTTTGTTCATCTCTTCCACGGCGAGGGTGAGGGCTCCGGCGGTGCCGCCCCAGCCTACCACGAGCAGCTCGGCATCAGGATCGCCGGTCACTTCCTGGTCGGGGATGTCGTTGGCCACGCGGTTCACCTTCTCCTGGCGGTTATAGACCATCAGGGCGTGGTTCTCGGGATCGGTGCTCAGAGGTCCGTCGGGACATTTCTCCAGACCGCCCACACGGTGTCTCAGTCCTTCCATGCCGGGCAGTGCCCATTCGCGAGCGAACGTGACGGGGTCGCGGCGGAACGGTCTGTAGTTGGGATCGTTAGGCGTAGCCAGACGCGGCTTGATATCGGGCATGTCGGCCATCTTGGGGATGCGGAACAGCTGGGAACCGTTGCCGAGGTAGCCGTCGGTGAGCAGGATGACGGGGGTCATGTGCTCCAGGGCGACCTTGGCGGCGTTGTAAGCCCAGTAGAAGCAGTTGGCGCTGGAAGAGGCTGCCATCACCACGAGGGGAGCCTCGCCGTTACGGCCGTACAAAGCCTGGTTCAGGTCGCTCTGCTCGGTCTTGGTGGGCAGACCCGTGGAAGGACCGCCGCGCTGCACGTCAACCACGACGAGAGGCAGTTCCACCATCACGGCCAGACCAAGGGCTTCGCTCTTCAGCGAGAGGCCGGGGCCGGAAGTGGAGGTGCAAGCCAATGCGCCGGCGTAGGATGCACCGATAGCGGAGCAAACACCCGCGATCTCGTCTTCAGCCTGGAACACTCTTGCACCCAAGGATTTGTGCTTGGCTAACTCCACCATGACATCCGTGGCGGGAGTGATAGGATAGGAACCAAGGAAGAGTCTGCGACCGGATTTCTCGGATGCGGCCAAGAGACCCCAAGCGGTGGCGACATTACCGGTAATGTTGCGGTAACGGCCCTTGGGCATCTGGTCGGCATGGGCGATTTCGAAAATATGGGAGTGCATGACTTCCAACTTGTCGGCATATTCGTAGCCTTCTGTCAAAACGGCTTTGTTCAATTTGACGACATCGGGCTTCTTGGCGAACTTGCGCTCCAGATATGCGTAGGTCTGGTCGAGTTTCTTATGGGTGGCATAGAAGATGATGCCTAATGCAAACATGTTGCGGCAACGGTCGGCCGTCTTCTTGTCTGCACCCTGATCGTTGCCGATACGTTGTGTGAACGAGGTGACGGGTGCCTTGATGATGTTGTAGGCACGTTCCATCTCATCGGTGAACGGGTGGTCGTTTTCGGTATAGCCTGCTTTCCCGAGCGCCTCGTCGGTGAAGGTGTCGATATCGACGATGATGGTGGCGCCTTTCTTGGCCCACTTGAGGTTCGACTTGAGGGAAGCCGGGTTCATGGCGACCAGGATGTCGCACTTGTCGCCGGAGCTGTAGATGTGGTTACCCACGTGCACCTGATAGCCGGAGACGCCGGCGATGGTGTTGTGAGGGGCGCGGATTTCCGCCGGATAATCGGGGAAGGTGGCGATGTCGTTGCCTGTGAGGGCGGAAGCATCCGAGAACAGGGTTCCGGAAAGCTGCATGCCGTCGCCAGAGTCACCCGCAAAACGGACGACGATGTCGTCAATTTTTTTGATTTGCTCTGTTGCCATAAATTTCTTTATTTTTTTTGCTAAAGATATTAGTTGTCAAAAATATAGTCCCACACTGCCAAAAAGAACAAAACGAAAAACCAAGTAATTATCTGTGATACAAGTACTTAATTTCTCGTTTAGCCTCTTTTTGAATCTGGTGCAAAAATATCAAATTTAATGAGATTCGCAACGGAATTTTCGCGGGGCGGGAAATTTATTTTGCGCATAGTGAGCAGTTCGTAGAGAAGCGCCATGGCACGTCTCTACTTTCCCGCCGATAGTCCCATGCGTTTGCCATACAGTTGTCATACCTAAGAGTATGCCATCAGTAGGCATCACTATGGGTAGAGCGAACCAAGGGGGCGACATTCCTGACTGTGGTGTATGTAATGGCGGCAGGAATGGCGAGGCTCCTAAAAAGCGCAGGGATACCGCAAAAGAAGCTGCGGCATCCCTGCGGATGTTCGTGTGATGGCTGCTTGGGGGTTATCCGTTCAGCCGTTTGTCGAGTTCTTGGGCGATGTAGGAGGCCACGTCGTCGGCGTAGGTGTTGGCGCCGAAACCGGCATCATAGCCGAGCTCCTTGGCCAGCTCGTGGGTGATGCGCGGGCCGCCGCATACGACAATCAGCTTGTCGCGCAGTCCCTCCGCCTCCAGCATCTCGATCAGCTCGGTGAGGTTCTGGATGTGCACATCTTTCTGGGTCACCGTCTGGGAGACCAACAGCGCGTCGGCGTGCAGTTCCACGGCCTTGGCGATGAACTCCTCGTTCGGCACCTGGCTGCCCATGTTGAGGGCGTCGAACATGTCGTAGCGCTCGATGCCGTAGTGGCCGGCGTAGCCTTTCATGTTCATGATGGCGTCGATGCCCACCGTGTGCGCGTCCGTGCCAGTACTGGCGCCCACCACCACGATCTTTCGTCCGATGTGCTCGCGGATGAAGTCGTCCGTCTCCGGCATCGACCACACCGTGGATTCCACTTTCGGCACGTGGATGGTGGTGTAATCCACGGTATGCGTGCACGCACCGTAGCAGTTGACGAATGTGAATCCGTCTGTAAGCTCTTTGAAATAAACGACTTGCGGGTTGTCGAAGCCCATTTTCTTCATCAGCTGTTTGGCGGCCTCCACGGCTTCGTCGCCGCAAGGCACCGGCAGCGTGAAGCTCAGCTGCGTCTTGCCGTCGTTCATGGTGTCGCCGTAAGGCTTCACTTTGGTTAGGTCTAATGTCTGATCAAAGTCCTTTTGATCCATTGAATATAATCCGCCGCTCATAATTGTTCGTTTTTTTTTGTGATTTGTTTATTGTTAGATCCCACACTGCGCTTCGCTTATGTGGGGTTATTGAGCTCTACCGAGCTCTTGTCCCTTCGGGACTGTTTAAGGAGATATTTTCTTTAATATTAACTGCTAACTACTAACTACTAACTTCTAACTCCGACGAAGTAGTCTTCCTTGTTTTCGAAGAGCACGTTGAAGGAGGTCATGCTGCCGTAGATGCGGGAGATGTACTGCTGGAGGTTGACTTTTTCCTCGTCGGTGAGCGAGTCGCTGCTGTTGATGTTCTGTTCGAGCACGCGCAGGCGGTCGCGCATCATGACGATCTTGTGGAAGAAGGTTTCCACGGGGATCTCCTTGGGGGCCAAGTCCTTGTTGGCGGGTTGCAGAATCATGGTGCCGCCCTGCCATTTCTTGCCCAGCTCAGCTTTGTGTTCGATGCCGTTGTACTGCAGCAGGATCTGCGTCAGCACCTGCTTGAACTCGCGGATGTTTAGCTTCGGGGTGTCGTCGTCGGCGTCGTCGTTGGCCTCGATGACCTCTAACGACACGGCCGCCTTGGAGAACTCCAGTTCGCCGCCGCGCACGAAGACGATCTTGTAGGTCAGCGCGTTGTTCTGGCTGATGATTCCCTCGCCGTACTTCTCGTGGTTCACCCGGGTTCCGACCGGGAGGTTGTCGATATCGTAGTTTGTATCCATATTACTGTCGTTTTTGTGTCCCCCACACTGCGCTTCGCTTGTATGGGGTTATTAGCGTTTTCGTTGTTTCCTCGCTTATCGCCCCACACTGCGCTTCGCTTGTATGGGGTTAATTGCACTTCGTGCGTTTCCTCACTTATCGCCCCACACTGCGCTTCGCTTGTATGGGGTTATTAGCGTTTTCGTTGTTTCCTCGCTTATCGCCCCACACTGCGCTTCGCTTGTATGGGGTTAATTGCACTTCGTGCGTTTTGTCCCTTCGGGACTGCTTAAGGAATTATTTTCTTTCATTAACTGCTAACTGCTAACTGCTAACTAATGATTACCACCGCTCCTTCATCATCTTGATGAATGGGTTGAAGTAGTTGTCGCCTTTGGTGACCACGCCGGCGAGGCCCTTGCCGCCGTCTTTCGGGCGTTTGACGTCGCCGAAAATGCCTTTTTCGAGGGCGGAGAAGAGGCCTTCCTGCACGATTTGCTGCAGCAGGTCGATGGCGTTGTTGAGGACGGTCTTGGCGCGCTCACGGCAGATGCCGCCTTCGCGGAACTCCATCTCCTCGCCGATGCTGCGCATGTCGTTGAAGATGTAGCGGGCGTTCTCGATGGAGAGGTAACGGTCGCTCATGAACGGCGTGTGGATGGCTTCGGTGGGCATACCCAACAGCTGGATGCCTTGGTGCGTCCAGATGCCGATGATGTTGAACAGGGCGTCCTGGATGTGGCCGCGGAAGATGTTGCCGGTCATGAATTTTGTCGGGGGCATGTACTTCAGCGTGGCTTTCGGGAAGATTTCGCGTGTCATCTGTGCCTGAGCGAGCTCCAACAGGAAGCCGTTCTCCAGACCCGGATCCATTTCGAAAGCGTGACCTAAGCCCATCTGCTCCTCGGGCAAGCCGGCCAGCAATGCCAATTGCTCGTTGATGAGGTCGGAGGCGAGCACGGTGTGGGCGGCCTCCACGGCGTCGGCGGTGGTGAGGTAGTTGTCCTCGCCCGTGTTGATGATGACGCCGGCATAACCGTTGATGATGCGGGAGAAGTACTGGTCGATGAGGGTTCGCTGCGGGTTGATGTCGCGGAAGAGGATGCCGTAAAGGGCGTCGTTCAACATCACGTCCAAGCGTTCCAATGCGCCCATGGCCGCGATTTCCGGCATGCAAAGTCCTGAGCAGTAGTTGCACAAGCGGATGTAACGGCCTTGTTCCTCGCCGACCTCGTCCAAAGCCTTACGCATGATGCGGAAGTTTTCCTGCGTGGCGAAGGTGCCGCCGAAGCCCTCGGTGGTCGCACCGTAAGGCACATAGTCGAGAAGGCTTTGTCCCGTGGTTCGAATCACAGCAATGATATCCGCGCCTTGCCGTGCACCGGCCTGCGCTTGGACAACATCCTCGTAGATGTTGCCCGTGGCCACGATGATGTAGAGGTACGGTTTCGGGCCCTCACCGATGGTGTTGAGGTATTCGTTTCGCTTGGCCACATTGCCCTTGATGCGGGTGAGGCACTGCTCGATGTAAGGCTGTATCGCCTTTTGGATTTCCGGCAGCGGATGCAGCGGCAACGACGTGACGTTCAGTTCGTTGCGGGAGATGCGCTCGGCAATTTCCTGCGGAGTCGCGCCCGTTTCCAGGATGGCGTTGCCCATGAAGTAAAGCACGCCTTGGCTGAGCACGCCCGCCTCCAAAAGCGCGTCCACCACCCGGTTGGGCAGCGGAACCTCGTTCTCGTCGATGCCGTCGATGCCGATCAGACGGCACAGCGTGCGCTCCACCGTGACGGTCGTGTAGCCGTCCACAAACTCCTGGACCTGGTCCGCAATCTGCTTCGCCAGCTGTTTCGCCACAGCCACTTGGTTGAAATCCAGTCCGAGTTTCGATTTTTCTGTCATAAATTTACCTTTTTATATTAATGCTCTATTGTCTTGTTTTTTCAAATCGGCAAAAATACAATTTTTTTGCTTAAAAAAAGTGTATCTTCGCGCTTTCAAATTTGACAAGGGATGAAAAGCAATATCATACGTATAATAGTAGTCGCCCTGTTTAGTGTGTTTGTGTTTCAAAATCTTGAAGCACAGCGGTTTATAGGTTCTGCTATTGCGGGTGTCAACTTCGCGCAGATTGAAGGTGACGGCGTGCACGGTTTCTACAAAGTGGGCTTCAACGGGGGCCTCGGGCTGACCATGCCGCTGAATCCCAAGCAGACCTGGCAGATATCTCTGGAACTTCTCTACACGCAGAAGGGGTCGCTGAAACGTTGTCAACCGGGCTACTTCGACACGCTTGTCTACGCTCCTTCCATGTTCACCGACGTGGACCGCTCTGTGCCGTGGGATTCCACCATCAAGTGCAACATGTCCCTTGACTACGTGCAGGTTCCCCTGTTGGTGCGTTACGAGGAGATGTATTCCGGCTGCACGTTCGCGCTCGGTTTCGCGTGGGGAAGGCTGGTGCGCGCCAAGGAGATTTACAACGGCTTTACCCGCACCACCAGCGTCCGGTCGAAGACTTTCAAGACGAGCGACTGGTCCTTCATCGCCGATGTCAATATCCGCCTCTACAAGAACCTCTCGCTCAACTTCCGTTACGAGTACTCTCTCGTGCCCATCCGCACCATGGATTATGTCTTCGTGAGAACGGACGGGTCCACTATAACAGAGACGGAAAAATTACGCAACCACATGATTTCCACCCGGTTGGTGTATTATTTCAACGAAAAATTTGTCAAGAACACTCGCGTGAACAAGAACGGCCAAATTATGGGCACGAAATGGCTGCGCGAGATTCCCGAATCCAACGATTAAAGACTGATTATGAAGCGAATATCCACTATTTGTATTGCGCTGTTCGCGGCTGCTGTGTTGTTCACCCAGTGCAAGCCCATTGACCTGACGGCTGACTACAAGGACATTACAATTTCCTACGGTCTCTTGAACGCCAAGGAGAACGTCCATTATTTCAAGATTTATCGCGGTTACATCACCGACGGCAATTCCTACGATGCCGCCGGTGAGTGGGATAACATCTATTACCCTGTGGATTCCATCGAGGTGCGTCTGGTGGAGTACCGAAACGGACAGATTCTCCGTTCCGCCGTGTTGGACACCACCACAGCGGTTCCGAAGGATGAAGGCTATTTCCATAATCCGAAACAGCTGCTTTATTATTCTGATTGGCAGTTGGATACGGAGAATTCTTACCGATTGGTGATCAACAGGAAAAGCACAGGCGACGAGGTGTATGCTGAGACTGTGGTGGTCGGCGATTTCTCTATCCGTCGCCCGATGGTGTCGTGGAACATGAACTCGAACAATCCGTACAAGATTGTTTTCTCGAGTGCGGAGAATGCCGCCATGTACGACATTTACTTTACCTTTTATTATATAGAGGTGGACAATGCGACGAAGGCGATTACACACCACCAGGTGACGCGGCGGCTCAACGGCGACTACATCCGGGCGACTACTGGCTCGGAGATCACGTTTAGCGGATTCACTCCTGAGACCTTTTTCTCCACGATTGTGCAGGCTATCGAGACTAAGCCTGGTGTGACGCGCTACATCGACTCCGTGGCCGGACAACCTTACTACTGCATGCGGCTTACGGCTTGGGCTGCCGATCAGAACTACTTGAATTACAGGGAAGTTTCCACGCCGGGCACAAGCATTGTCCAGAACCGTCCTGAGTTCACGAACTTCATCTCCGCCGACGAGTCGGCCTACGGGCTGCTGGCTTCGCGCAATTATGGGTACGCGGACCTCATGATGGACAACACCACGGGACACAACGAGGACACGTTGGTGAAGAGCCCTCGCACGAGCCGTCTGAACTTCGACTATTATCGTAACTCGCCGGAATTCCCGAACGATCCTGTCCAATAGTCCGGCCATGTTATGGGATTTTGTCCTTCGATTGTTGGCCGCCACCGCCATGGGTGCGGCGATCGGGTATGAGCGCGAGTACCACGCCAAGGAGGCGGGTTTGCGCACGCACCTGTTGGTCGCGTTGGGCTCCTGCCTGTTCATGATTCTCTCGATTTACGGTTTCGACTTCATGCTGGGTCGCGACCACGTGAGTTTCGACCCTTCGCGCATTGCCGCCCAGGTCGTCACGGGCATCGGCTTCATCGGCGCGGGCACCATCATCCTGCAGAAGCAGGTGGTGCGCGGGCTGACCACCGCCGCCGGCCTCTGGGTCACTGCCGCCATCGGGTTAGCGTGCGGCAACGGCATGTACTGGCTGGCGCTGGTCACCACCGTCATCGTGCTTGTGTCGTTAGGACTGATCAATGTCTATCTGCCTTACTTCTCACGGAAAGAACACACCGTCACCTTCCTCGTGGAGGACTACAGTATTCTGACCAAAGTGATGGAGAACCTCCGTCGCGAGAAAATCACCGTGCTGAACTACGAAATGCATAAGGATGCCGAGGAAAACGATGGCAAAATGCTGGTGTCCTTGGAGATACGGATGAAACGGTACGACAACATCAGAGAAATCTCCGCCATCCTGAAAAATTTCGAGAAGGTGGAAATTGTACAGATTAGTTGACGGGTCAACAGTCAAAGTCAGGAACGGTCAATCGATAAACCTCCAACCATTTATTTCCCACAACATCAGGCGAACATATTGCCAATGCTTGTTCACGGATAACAGCCGGCTGGAAATTGTTCGAGTGGTCTAACATAAAATCCACTTTCTCAGTAAGTTGGGCTTCGTCTTTCGGAGTGACGATGATGGCGTTCTTTGCGTCGGCAATTTCTAAGATGCCACCCACAGGTGTGGTGATGACGGGCGTGCCGGTGCAGAACGATTCCAACAGCACGCACGGCTGGTTTTCGTAGTTGGAGAAGAGCAGGAAGAAGTCGGACTGCCGCAACTGCGCGGCGATTTCGGCAGGGGTCTTGCGCCCAAGGAAATGGACGATGTTTTCCAGACCGTTGTCTTGTACGAACTGTACGGCCTCCTCGTTGGTATAGTCGTGGACTATATTGAGTTCGAAATCAGCACGTCGTTTGGACACTTCTTTGACAGCGTGTAGGATGCCCATAATGTTCTTGGCTTTGTTTTCGATGGTGGAGACGTGCAGGATTCGTTTCTTGCTGTCCTGTAATTTGTTGTCGCTCAAGGAGAACAGCTCGGTGTCGACGACGTTGCCGACCACGGTCTGCGGTTTGCGGGCTGCGGCGGGCACGGTAGCGGCGATATTGTCGAGCAGGTTCTGCGACACGGCGGTGATGTGCGTGGCGTTCCGGAAAGTGTGACGCAGGACCAGGCGTGTGGGCAACGACAGTTGCGGACGGTTTATCGGCAGGTAGCCCGTCCAGTGTTCGCTGACAACTAACGGGATACGGTGCTTCCGGCTCAACCGGACAGCCACAGGGCCCAAGGGCAGTGCCACGTGGAGGTGGAGAATGTCGGGGCGGCCGTATTGTCGCACCAGCTCGTCAAAGGCGGCCTCGTACGCGCGGACGAGCGCGAGTTTGCCCATGCTGTCCGCCTTCACCGGGAAAAGTTCAGCGTTGTTGGCGGTCTCTGGCGAGAACCCGTCGTGTACGTGGTGCAGGATGACCGACCGCACGTGGTCGCCCAGCGACTCAATGTGCCGGAAGATGAAGTTCCCGTTCAGCGGCTTTTCCGGGATGGGGAACCAAGAGGGGATGTGGACTACAAGCATGGCGGCAAAAATACGAAAATTTCGTATCTTTGCCGCCATTAATTTCGCTATGTTCGGAAAGATTCTCAACACCTTCGGCACCAAGATTCTCGTCGCCTTCATCAACCTGGCGATAGCGGTGATTATTTCCCAGGTGCTGGGCGACAGCGGCAAAGGCATCCAGTCGTTAGTGCTGACGAACATTAGTTTCATCCTGATTTTCTCGGAAATCGTGTGCGGGGCGAGCCTCGTCTACTTGACCTCGCGGCACTCGTTCTCCAAGTTGTGGCTTCCGTCTGTGCTGTGGGCGTTGCTCATCGCGGCGGTCATGGGCGCACTCATGAGCTTACTCGACATGGGCCTCGACCGAGCCCTTGCGTTGCACACGGCCATCCTGTCGTTCATCTCTTCTTTCGCGAGCATAAACTTCCGTCTTCTCGTTGGAAAAGAGGAAGTTAAGAAGGCCAATTACAACACCCTGTTACAGCCGCTCCTGTTGGTTTGTACTTTGGCGGTCTATCATTTTGTCTTAGGCTATCGCGATGTCTACGGTTATATCATTGGGTTGTACATGGCTTACGTCGGGTCTTCGATATTGGGCGTTTGTCAGTTGCGGGATGAGTATAAGTTGTTGAAAATAATGCCTTTGAGTGAATACCGTGATGCGTTGAAAGATCTATTTAAGTACGGGTTCCTCAACCAGACGGGCCATTTCGTGCAGTTTTTCAATCTTCGGCTGAGCTACTACCTGCTCAACGCCTACGTGGATGCGGGTCAGGTGGGGGTTTACTCCAACGCGGTGTCGCTGGCCGAAGCGTTGTGGATTATCGCCAACAGTATCGCCTTGGTGGAGTATGCCCGCATTTCCAACAGTATTGACAAAGCTTACAATCAGAGACTTACGCTTGACTTGGCCAAGATTTGTTTCGCTGTCGCGTTGCCCGCCGTACTGGTGCTTTCGCTGCTACCTTCCTCGTTCTACGTCTTCGTGTTCGGTCCCGATTTCGGTGCTATGGCTGTGCTCATCCGCATCCTCGCGCCGGGTGTGCTGCTTTACGGCATCTTCCTGATTCTTGGGCACTATTACTCCGGTTCGGGCCGCTATTTCATGAACACGATTGCCGCTTTGTGCGGGCTGGCGGTCACGCTGGGCTGTGGTTTCACACTCATCCCGCGTCATGCGGCCGTCGGTGCCGCCGTCACCGCTTCCATCGCCTACTCGATGAACGCCGTCTTCCTGATGGTATGCTTTCTCAAGGAGTCTTGCTTCCGCGCCAAAGACTTTTTGCTGACGCCATCGGAATTGAAGGAATATATTGTTGAAATCAAGAGTCATTACCTGAAATAAATCGCACAATGAATATTAAAATACTCGCAGGCCTTCGCGCTTTGAAACTCATTGCCAAATACCCATATCTGCTTAATTTAGTGTTGGAAAGTGAGGATGTATTCCAAAAAAAAGTGTCCAAGAAGTATGGGCTGGACGAAGGGCTGCCGCTTTTGCGTTTGGAAGAGCTGTTCCCCGATTTCACGGAAACGGTTTCGCCGTATGCCTATCTTTCCGGAGCCACTATGCCGATAGATATTGCGTTGCTGAAATTGCTCGCCCGTCGGCAGAATGCGCAAAGTTACTTTGAGATAGGCACTTGGCGGGGTGAGAGTGTCGCCAATGTGGCCACCGTGGTGCCGCAGTGCGTGACGCTGAACCTCTCGCGGGAGGAGATTGTCAAGCTGACGGGCAACGAATGCTATGCCGACGCCCACGCCTTCTTCTCCAAAAATCTGGACAATGTGGCGCACATAGAGGGCAATTCGCAGTCTTTCGACTTCACGCCGTACAAGGGCCAGTTCGACATGGTTTTCATTGATGGCGACCATCATTCCGACGCGGTGAAGAAGGATACGCAGACCGCTTTCGAGCTGTTGCGCGACGAAAAGTCCATCATTGTCTGGCACGACTACGGTTACGATCCGGAGACCATCCGTTGGAGCGTGCTTGCCGCCATTTGGGAGGGCACGCCGGAGGAGAAACGCCGACACCTGTACCACGTTGCCAACACGATGTGCGCCGTTTACCTCCCCGAAGACCTCCCGACCGAGCCCCTCACCCCATACGCCCCTCCGAAACATTATTACGAAGTGGATTTGAAATCGGTTTCCCAATAAAACAACGGTTACCTAATTGTCTGAATCCTGAAACCAATTTTTTGTATCTTTGCCGTTTCAAACAAAACCGAGCGATTATGAACAATCCGATACTCCCTTCCGAGCTGCCGTTGAATGCTGACGGCACGATTTACCACCTCAATTTATATCCTGAGGAATTGGCCGACAATGTGATTCTGGTGGGCGATCCCGGGCGTGTGCCGGTAATTTCCGGTATGTTCGACACGGTGGAGCTCCGTAAGCAGAACCGTGAGCTCATTACCCATACCGGAACCTATCGGGGCAAACGTATCTCTGTGGTTTCCACGGGAATGGGAACCGACAATATCGACATTGTGCTCACCGAAATAGACGCTTTGGCCAATGTCGACCTCACCACCCGCACGGTGAAAGAGACGCATCGTTCGTTAAATCTCGTGCGCATCGGTACTTCCGGAGCCCTGACCCCGGACCTTGAGTGCGGCAGCTTCTTGGCTTCTGCTTTCGGGCTGGGAATTGACGGTATGTTGCGCTACTACGACACAGGCAACCTCATTCGCGAGGATATCGTGGAAGCCTTTGTCCGGCACACTGGTTGGAGTTCGCAATTGCCGCAGCCGTATTGCACTCCCGCTTCGCCGGAACTCCTCAACCGCATAGGCCATGACATGAGTCGGGGCATTACTGTCAGCGCCCCAGGTTTCTTCGGGCCTCAAAGCAGGCAGGTCCGCGCCCGTTTGCGCTATCCCGAACTGAACTCGAAAATCGAGACATTCGAGTTTGGCGGAAACGTTATCACCAACATGGAGATGGAGTGCTCCGCCATCTACGGCCTCGGCGGTTTGTTGGGACACAACCCCCTCACTGTCTGCCTCATCATCGCCAACCGCGTCACTGGCCAGTTCCTCAACAACTACCACGACCGCATGGAGGAGCTCTGCCGCACCGTGCTTGACCGGATTTGAGACGTGAGACTTTAGACTTATGTTGACGGAGACAGTCGAAGCACCACTTTCCCCCCTCAATTGCGAAAGGGTACCCGAATGGTGGGGGAGTAAAATAGACATATCGGCGCAAGCCATCCTTATAATAGATAAACGATGAAAAAGTTTGTATTGTATGCAGTAATGATTCTTCTCGGGGCTGCCACCGCGTCCGCCGAGAGTGAAAGATACAAAATTCTCTATCTGATTCCCTTTGAATCAGCTGATTATGTTACGCCGGTCGTCAAAGAGTGCGAGGATATGGACAACGTGAAGTCGTATCAGCTGATGGGTTTTTGGAACGGGGCGCAGATGGCGATTGAGGAGTTCGAGAAGAACGGCGAGAATATCTTCTTCGACATTGTGGTGCGCGACATCTCCAACGATGAACGGAAATTGCGCCGCGTGATGGAGGATGATGAACTGATGTCCGGGGTCCGCCTCATTATCGGTCCGTTCTTTGGCAAACTCTTCGCGGTTGCGGCGGAGTATGCCAAAGAAAGAGAGGTGCCTATCGTGAACCCGTTCACCAGCCGTCAGGATTTTTTGGAGGGTAACGAGTTTGTCTTCAAGCTGCGGCCGTCGTACGAGGCGCGGCCCGCCATGATCGCGTTCCAAGCGCAGCAGACCAACGCCTTCCCCATTGTCGTCTACGGTGATTCCACCTCGAAAGACAAGGAAATGTCGGTCTATCTGAAGTATTTCAAGGCGAACGGCATCCCGTACGAGGTCACGTCCAACGCCTCCACCGTTGTCTCCCGTTTGGATAAGGGCAAACCGCGCATCGTGATTACCTTCTACGACAATCCCGCGCAGAACCTTATCATCTCCCGGAACTTGCTTTATAGCGAGAAGACCGAAAACCTGACCTTTGTGGTGCCGGAGAAATGGATGGAGTCCAAAACCTACGACATCGAGTATTACAACAAGCTCAATCTGCATTATTTCTCGGATTATTACATTGATTTTGAGAATGAGAAGACCAAAACGTTCGTGTACGATTACACGGAACGTTTCGGGGTGCCGCCAAGTTTAGAAAGTTTCGCGTTCCAGGGCTACGACATCACCCGCTTCTTCGTGGAGTTCATTCGCAACCAAAACGACCTTGACCGGGTGAAAGTCAGCCCGATAGCCTTCCCGTTCTCGTTCGACAAGACAGCCGGCGGCGGTTATGAGAACGTGAACGTGCAGTTCCTCGAAGTCAAGGACAACGAAATTGTTCCGAGCGGATTCTAACCCGACAGCCCCATGCAGACTTTTTTCGCCGACGTGATTCTTCCGCTGCCCATAGAGGCGCGCTTCACCTACCGTGTGCCGCAAGCACTCAACGGGCAGGTCCGGTTCGGCGTGCGCGTGGTGGTGCCGTTTGGGACCAGCAAACTTTACGCCGCCATTGTGGAAAAAGTACACGAGATACCGCCTAAACAGGTGACAGCCAAATATATACTGGATGTCATTGACGAACGGCCCGTCATTTCGGAGGCTCAGTTCAAGCTCTGGAAGTGGATTGCCGACTACTATATGTGCACCGTCGGGGAGGTGATGGCCGCCGCGTTGCCTTCCGCCCTGCGCCTCGCCAGCGAGACCAAGGTCAAGATTCACCCCGACTTCGACGGCGATGTTTCCGTGCTGACACCTTACGAACTAAACGTCGTCGAACTGCTCATCCATCGCGAGACGATGACCGTGGCCGAGATTGGCAAAACCCTCCAGGTGGCCAAAGTGATGCCCATTATCAAGTCGCTGGTTGACAAGCGGGCTGTTATTACCGATGAGGAGATTCGTAATCCTTATAAGCCTAAGAAAGAGACGATTATCCGCCTTGCGCCGCCCTACGACAACGAAGCGGCGTTTATGGAAATCCTTGACAAATTCAATGCGAAAACGTCCACGTCGTCGCAGGCGGATACGCTGCTGGCCTTCATGATGCGGACGCGCGAAGGAGGACGCTACCGTTTCGATGCCGCGGTGCCGAAAGCGGAGCTGGCCAAGGCGGAGAATGTCAGCCAGAGTAGCTTGCAGACGCTCATCAAGAAGGGTGTTCTGCTTTCCGAAGAACGCGTGATCTCCCGCCTGGCCGATTATTCCGCTGAAAATGCTCCGGAAGTGATGCTTTCCGGTCCGCAACAGCGGGCTTTTGATGAAATCAAGCAGCGTTTTGAAGAGTTTCCCGTCACGCTGCTGCACGGTGTCACCGGCAGCGGCAAGACCGAGATTTACATCAAGCTCATTGACGAGGTGCTGAAGCAGGGCAAGCAGGTGTTGTACCTGTTGCCGGAAATCGCTCTTACCTCGCAGATTGTCAACCGCTTGCGAAAATATTTCGGCGATAGGGTAGGGGTCTACCATTCCCGTTTCAACGAATATGAGCGGGTGGAGATTTGGAATCGCGTGTTGAGCGGCGGCGAGAACGACGACACCGCCAAGTACCAGCTCGTGCTCGGGGCGCGTTCGGCGTTGTTGCTTCCGTACAAGCAGTTAGGATTGGTCATTGTGGACGAGGAACATGACGGTTCGTATAAACAGATGGATCCTGCCCCGCGCTATCACGCCCGCGACGCCGCCGTGGTGCTCGCGCAGATTCACGGGGCGAAAACATTGTTAGGCACCGCCACGCCGTCGTTGGAGACCTATTTCAACACGCAGCTTCACAAGTTCGGATTGGTGGAGCTGATGCAGCGGTATGCCGAAAGCCATCTCCCTGACATATACACCGTTAACATGAATCTCGCCACCCGTCGAAACGAGGTGCGCGGCCTCTTCTCGAACTTCCTGATTGAGCAGATGTCGGCGGCCTTGGAGCGCAAGGAGCAGGTCATCCTGTTCCAGAACCGGCGTGGTTACGCGGTGCGCATGATCTGTCACACCTGCGAGTCGATGCCCAAGTGCCAGTACTGCGACGTGACGCTGACCTACCACAAGAAGACGAATCTGTTGAAATGCCATTACTGCGGCTACGCCATCGAGGTGCCGAAGGAGTGCCCGACATGCCACAGCACCGACATCGAGATGAAAGGGTTTGGTACAGAGCAAGTTGAAGATACCTTGGCGGAGATTTTCCCGGAGGTTCGCATCGCCCGCATGGATACGGACACCACGCGTTCGAAAAACGCCTACCAGCAGATTATTACCGACTTCGAGGAACATAAAACCGACATTTTGGTGGGCACGCAGATGGTGACCAAGGGCTTGGATTTCGACCGTGTGAGCGTGGTGGGCATCCTCAACGCCGACGCGCTGATCTCCTTCCCAGACTTCCGCGCCTTCGAGCGGGCCTTCCAGTTGTTGTCACAGGTGAGCGGGCGCGCGGGGCGCAAAGAGGTGCCCGGCAAGGTGGTCATCCAGACCTACCAGCCGAACCACGCAGCATTGCAGTATGTGGAAAGCAACGACTTCGCCGCGATGTACACCAGCCAGATCGCGGAGCGGCAGCTTTTCCGTCTGCCGCCTATCACCCGCATGGTGAAAATCACGCTGAAACATCCTGAAGAGCAGACGGTTCTGGCCGCTGCGATGCAGTTGCAGACGATGCTGCGCGAGGCGTTCGCCGGCAACGTGATGGGTCCTTCGGCACCTTTGGTGTCCCGCATCCAGAACTACTATCTGCAGGACTTCTGGATTAAGCTGAACCGAGATGCCACGCTCGCGGCCCGAAAACAGCAACTTGCGGAGGTGCTTCGCCACTTCAAACAGTTGCCCCATTATAAAAAAGTGCGGTGCGTGGTGAACGTGGATGCCTGATTCGAAAGCCTCATCATGACCTTGACCGGCGTAAGCACCCTTACCTTTGGACCGTGTTTTTCATCATCGGAATAATCGTGGACAACAATTCTTAATTTACAAATCACCTTTCACAAATCACAAATCATAGATGAATAGTTTGACTGTTAAATCCCAATTGGTCGCGAAAGACGCTTATTTGAAGCCGTATATGGAGAAGCTTCAGAAGCGGATGGAGCGGGCAGCTTTGCGAGAGCTGCAGCTCACCGACGGCAAGTTGCCGCTTACCGATGTCGCCAACGCCCACCTCTATTACGGGCTGCACAAGACCGCCGACGGCTGGGTGTTTCGCGAGAAGGCCCCCAACGCCGCCGCAATCTACCTCTATGGTGACTTTTCCAACTGGCAGATTCAGCCGCAGTTCGCGCTCAAGTCGCTTGGTAACGGCGACTGGGAGATCGAGCTCCCCGACTTTGTCCTGAAACATGGCCAGCTCTACAAACTTTGGATGGTGTGGCACGGCGGCGCCGATGAGCGCATCCCTGTCTACTGCCGCCGTGTGGTGCAAGACGACTTTACCAAGGTTTTCTGCGCCCAGGTATGGGAGCCTGAACCGTACGTTTGGAAGCATCCCGCGCCGCCCAAGCCCGTGCACCCGCTCATCTACGAGGCGCACGTGGGCATGTCGTCGCAGGAAGCCAAGATTTCCACCTACCATGAGTTTCAAGAGACGGTGCTTCCGCGAATCAAAGCATTGGGATACAATACGATACAGCTGATGGCCGTTCAGGAGCACCCCTACTATGGCTCGTTCGGTTACCAGGTTTCCAACTTCTTTGCGCCGTCGTTCCGCTTCGGCACACCCGAGGAGCTGATGGAACTCATTGACACGGCTCACGGCATGGGCATCGCCGTGATTCTGGACGTTATCCATTCCCATGCGGTGAAGAATGAGCGCGAGGGTATCGGCTATTTCGACGGCAGCGACAGCCTTTACACGCACCACGGCGAACGTGGTCACCATCGCGTGTGGGATTCCCGCTGTTTCGACTACGGCAAGGAGGACACCATCCGCTTCCTGCTTTCGAACCTCAAGTACTGGCTGCAGAATTTCCGATTCGACGGCTTCCGCTTTGACGGGGTGACGAGCATGTGTTACCTTGACCACGGCCTTGGCGTCGATTTCCTCGATTATACACAGTATTTCGACTGCAATGTGGATGAGGATGCGCTCGTCTATCTCACGCTGGCCAACAAACTGGTTCGCGAAATCAATCCGCAGGCCACGACCATTGCGGAGGATGTGAGCGGCATGCCCGGCATGGCTTTCCCGGTGGAGATGGGCGGTGTTGGCTTCGACTTCCGCATGTCGATGGGTATTGCCGACTTCTGGGTGAAGACCCTCAAGACCCGCAGCGACGACGACTGGAGCGTGGGCGAGATATACTTCCGGATGACCGACAAGCGCGCCGAGGAGCAGACCATCAGCTACGCCGAGTGCCACGACCAGGCTCTGGTGGGCGACAAAACGATGATATTCCGAATGATAGACAGCAAGATGTACACACTGATGTCGGTGATGATTCCTGATATGGTGGTGGATCGCGGCATCGCGCTGCACAAGTTAATTCGCTTGGTGACATTGACGCTCTGCTCCGGCGGATACCTCAACTTCATGGGTAACGAGTTCGGCCATCCCGAGTGGATTGATTTCCCGAGAGAGGGCAACGGCTGGTCGTGCTACCATGCCCGCCGACAGTGGAACTTGGCGGATGATGACACACTGAAATACAGTGGATTGAACCGTTTTGACCGCGACATGATACATTGCGTGACCGAGCAGCGTTTGTTGGACAAAATGCCCGTGGCGTTGTGCCAGAACGAAGGCGACAAGGTGTTGGCATTCGAACGCAACGGCAGTGTGGTGGTATTCAACTTCCACCCGCAGCACGCCTATTCGGACTACGCCATTGCATGCCCGCCCGGCGAGTACCGCATGGTGCTGAACAGCGACGACCCTTGCTACCACGGTTTCGGCAATATCGATTCGGGAATTTCCTATTTTACAGACTGTTACGAGGGCGTTTCGCGCTTGCGGCTCTATCTGCCGCCCCGGACGGCGGTGGTGCTAACAATGAAATCCGCAAGTCGGGCGAATTAGGAGCGTCGGCATTCCTGCCGACGTGGGCTCTTCGGCAGGAATGCCGCTGCTCCAAATGTTTTGCGGCAGGAATGCCGCTGCTCCAAATGCATTGCGGCAGGAATGCCGTTGCTCCAAATGCATTGCGGCAGGAATGCCGTTGCTCCAAATGTTTTGCGGCAGGAATGCCGCTGCTCCAAATGCATTGCGGCAGGAATGCCGCTGCTCCAAATGCATTGCGGCAGGAATGCCGCTGCTCCAAATGCATTGCGGCAGGAATGCCGCTGCTCCAAATGCATTG
>Ga0310697_10000593_pt1 | contig 47383 bp, 45 predicted proteins | sample 172DNAGHGlowgp2_FD_203883 | JGI IMG/M metagenome (GOLD analysis project Ga0310697, IMG submission 203883) | Sheep rumen microbial communities from Palmerston North, Manawatu-Wanganui, New Zealand - 1728 DNA GHGlow gp2 (v2) (version 2) | ecosystem: Host-associated > Mammals > Digestive system >...
AGGTCGAGCACGAGGAAGCTAAGCCGCCCGCCCCCAAACCCAAGCCCGAAGACAAAATCCCGCTGGACGAGGTCTTTGAGCCGTTGCACGAGGTCGAGCACGAGGAAGCTAAGCCGCCCGCCCCCAAGCCCAAGCCCGAAGACAAATTCCCGCTTGATGAGGTCTTCAAGCCGCTGTCGACGATCAAATTGGACAAGCTTGACACCTTGCCCGCCGAAGAATCGCAATCAGCGTCCGAAGACGAATCCGACGACGAAAACATTGACACGCTTGACGACATCTTGGATAAGGCGTATAACGAGCGGGCGAAAGGACACGTCTGGCAGGCTATTGAACTTTACAAAAAAGCCTTGGAACGCTACCACAATGACGAATACGCGCCGTTTGTGGCTATCGATTTGGGCAATATTTACAAAGAGCAGGCACTTTATTCCAAGGCAATAAAAATTTACGAGGAGGCTTTGACGTTGCCGGCTGTCTCGCGCAACAGGTCAATCAAGAAGGAATTCGTCAACAATTTGGAATACCTGCGCATCGTCCGCGACGTGTTGCTTAAGTATCACGCCTTGTCGGTGCCTTACATTAAGCTGTCCAAGGAAATCTTGCAGGAGATTGACGACGAATTCCGCAAGGCGCAACGAAGACTTTAGGGACTAGGAACTAGGAACTAGGGATTAGTCCGATTCTTATCAACGGAGGTATCGGAATGAAAAAGAGTGTAGAAATTTTGGGCTTGCCGATTATCAGCATAACCGAAGGACGAGAGCTCGGCGTAAGCAAGACGCTGCTAATCGACGCCAAAAACGGCGTGGTCGCCGCGATTACGATTGAAGACGAAGACTGGTATCGCGGCGTCAAGCTCATACCCTACGAATCGGTTATCGCAATCGGCGAAGACGCCGTCACAATCACTCACAGCGAAAATATTTTGAAACTGGACGAAGCCGGCGATTACGAACGCTTCCTCGTCGAAAACATCCGCGTCATCGGCACCAAGGCAATTACCAAAAAAGGTCGCATTCAAGGCACCGTCACCGAAGTCTTTATCGGCGACGGCGGCAAAATTGAGCAATGCGAGATCACCGCTGCCGACGGTTCGACCAGCGAAGTTGCCGCCGCGCAGATTTCCATATTCGGCAAGCAGGTCACTGTCGTGGACATTGACGGGGAAAAAAAAAATAACTTTGTGACGGAACCGCCCGCTTTTGAGCCCGCTGACAATGAGCCCGCGCAGGAAGTTTGGACGCCGGCAGTCGACGAAACGCCCGCCGAGCCCGTTGAGACGCCCGAAATACCGGAAACGCCCTTTGAGCCCGTCATTGATGTTGAAATGTTCAGCAAGCCCGCCGAAACTGAAGACGCGGTTGAAATACCCGACACGCCTGCCGAAACCGTCGACACGGCTGAAATTCTCGACACGCCTGCCGAAACCGTCGACGCGGCTGAAATCCTCGACACGCCTGCCGAAACCGTCGACGCGGCTGAAATCCTCGATACGCCCGCCGAAACCGTCGACGCGGCTGAAATACCCGACACGCCCGCCGAAACCGTCGACACCGCGATTCTGGACGCGCCTATTGAAACTGTCGAAACGAAACCCGAAGAATCGGCACCCGTTGAAACAGTCGAAAAGCCCGAACCCGCACCTGCGGAAACTGCGGAAGCTTTAACACCCGCAGTCGAAGAAAAACCACCCGTCGAAACTAATCCCTCCGCAGAGGAGCAGAAAATCGTTACGATGACGCAACAGGCGAAGGATTTAAAGGCTGCTCTCAAAAAGGCGTTGAACGATAAACAAGCGGCACCGAAGTCCGGTGCGTCGATGATTCCGCCAAAGACGCAGGTTGAACCGACAGTCGTCGAACGCCGCCGCAGAGCTTTGCTCGGCAAGCACGCAACCAAAACCATCACGGCGGAAAGCGGCACGGTCGTCGTGGAAGCGGGTGCTGAAGTCACCGAAGAAGTCCTTCAGCGCGCGCGTCTCTCCAACAAATTTATCGAACTGTCAATGACTGTACAATAAAATTTTCCCAAAATAAAATTCCCGCTCGGTTACTCACTGCGCGGGAGTTTTTTTGTTATAATGATGAAAATCTTTCGGGAGGCGACTTCATGGGCAACAAAAATCTTCACGTGTCGCGGGCGGGCAAGACCGACGAATTCTATACGCAAACGGACACTGTCGAATCCGAACTGGGAAATTATTGGCAACACTTCGCGGGCAAAGTCGTCCTCTGCAACTGCGACGACCCCTATGAAAGCGAGTTCTTCAAGTATTTCGCGCGCTCGTTCAACGAACTCAAGCTTAAGAAACTTATCGCCACGTGCTACGCCAATTCGCCCATCGTTCAGACCGAATTGAACTTTTGGGGCACGCCCAACGAAAATCCCGACTTTGACAAGAAACGCAACGCCATCCGTTTCGACGTGACTGAAGTCCCCGACCTCAACGGCGACGGCGCAATCGACCTCGACGACGTGAAACTTTTGCTTAAAAACCAACGCAACGTCACGTATCTCAAAGGCGACGGTGACTTTCGCTCGCCCGAATGCCTCGCCGCGCTCGAAGAAGCCGACATCGTTGTAACCAATCCGCCGTTCTCGCTCATGAAGAAGTATCTGCCGCGCCTCGTCAACAGCGGCAAAAAATTTCTCGTCCTCGGCAATATGAATCACGTCACGTTCAAAGAAATTTTTCCGTACTTCATTGACAACAAAATCTGGCTCGGTTGCAACAGCGGGCATTTCTGGTTCAAGGTGCCCGATTACTACACGGCGAAGGCGACCGACTTCAAAATCGACGAAACCGGGCAAAAGTGGCGGCGCATGGGCAATATCTGTTGGTTCACGAATTTGGACTTCACGAAACGCCACGAGCCGCTACAGCTGTTCAAAAGGTATTCACCCGAAGAGTATCCGCGCTACGACAACTACGACGCCATTGAAGTTTCAAAGACCGTCAACATCCCGAAAGATTACAACGGCGTCATGGGCGTGCCGATTACTTATCTCGCGTCGTATTGCCCCGAACAATTTGAAATTCTTGGGAAGTTTGACGGCGGGACGCCTGACAACGACTTAGATTTAGCAAAACCGACGATTGACGGCAAGCAAGTTTACAAACGCATTGCCATTCGTAAAATCAGCGACATAGGAGACTTGAAAGATGAAGATTGAGCGGAAGATAATCACGATAGCCGAACTCGCCGACGGCTTTGTCGAACGCGACGACGACTCGGTTACGGCATACGGCGGCAAGCTGAACGTGCGCCCGCCTTATCAGCGCGAATACATTTACAAGCCCAAGGAGCGCGACGCAGTTATCCGCACGGTGCAAAAAAATTTTCCCGTGAACGTTATGTATTGGGCGAAGTCCGATAACGGCTACGACCTTATGGACGGGCAACAGCGCACGATTGCCATTTGCCGCTACGTCGCAGGAAAATTCTCCGTCGACCACCGCGCCTTTTTCAACTTGACCGAAGACCGCCGCGCAGATTTTTTGCGTTACGAGCTGGACATTTACATTTGCGACGGCAAACCCTCGGAGATCTTGGACTGGTTCAAAGTCATAAACATTGCGGGCTTGAAGTTGAGCGACCAAGAGATGCGCAACGTCTCGTACACGGGCAGCTGGCTTGCCGACGCGAAGAAATTTTTCAGCAAGGCGCAGGGCACCGCCTATCAACTGGCAAGCAAATACTTAAGCGGCTCGGCGAATCGTCAAGACTACCTTGAGGCGGCGTTGAAGTGGATTACCGACCGCGAAGGCTTGTCGACGATTGAAGACTACATGTCGGCGCACCAACACGACGAAAATGCCGCACAGTTGACGTTGTATTTCCGCCGCGTGATTGAATGGGTGCAGGCTGTTTTCCCGAAATATCGCGCCGTCATGAAGGGCATCGACTGGGGCATTTTGTACAACGCGCACAAAGATGACGACGTTGACCCGGCGAAGTTGGAGCGTGACATTGCGCGGCTGATTCTCGACGACGACGTTAAAAAGAAGAGCGGCATTTACGCTTACGTTTTGGACAGCGACGAAAAGCATTTGGAGTTGCGGGCATTTACCACCGCGATGAAGTTGGCGGCATACGAGCGGCAAGGCGGAATCTGCGCGGCGTGCGGCAAACATTTTGAACTTTCGGAAATGGAAGGCGACCACATCAGACCTTGGAGCAAAAACGGCAAGACTGAGGCTGATAATTGTCAAATGTTGTGCGCGGACTGCAACCGACGCAAGGGCAACCGATAACAAAAAGGAGCGCGGATTTTATTCCACGCTCCAAAATTTTTTGCCGTCAATCAGCGTTGATGATTTTGCATTGGCAATTCTTCATTACGTCCAGAGCTTTTTGATGAGCTTCGGGCGTCGAACCGGCGCAACAGGCGGCGTCGATTTGCACGCGCTGTTCGGGATAGAACGCCTTAATCAAAAGCGCGTTTGACACGACGCAGATGTCGGTACAGACGCCCGCGAATTCGACAACCTCGTAGGGTTTTATCAGCGAAGGCAGGCGCGTCGACCCGAAAGCTTTTTTCTCGATGACGGCCTTGGCGCGCGCCGTGAATTTTTGCAATTCAGGGACGATCTGCCAGCCGTCGGTTTTTTTTATGCAGTGCGGGACGGGCAAGTTGCGCCCCTCCTGCGTGTCAAGATAGTTGTCGGCGTGCGTGTCTTGCGTGAAGATTAAATCGACCGCGCCCTCCTCGACAATCGCCTCCAACTTTTTGACAAGACGCGGCAACATTTCGCGAGCCTCGTCCGTGCCCAAAACTCCGTGAACGAAATCGTTTTGCATGTCGATGATTATCAAAGCCTTTGCCATTTAAGTTCCGTTACTGAGAACTTATAAAAAGTTATAAAAACCTTTATGTCCCATTCCTGCTTCGCCGCGCCCGTTTTTGCCGGGGCTACTCACGTTTGGTATGACGCTCCACAGGCTTGAATTCCCCGCTAACGTACGGGTACACATACAGGTTTCCTTGTTAAGTGGAACTTCCTGCATTTTTATCTTTACTGCGCTCGGGATTTTACGGTAACAACGCTCACGAGTTACCAACCGCATATCCCAACTTTTCAAATAACTGTCGAGAGTATAGCGCAAGTAAATTCCCTTGGCAACATAAAAATTTTCAGTAACGGTCTTCACCTCCTTATAAATTTTAGACGATTTTATAAGTCTTTATAAGATTTCTTTGGCTATTGAACCCCTCCTAACTTCAAGCCAATCGCACATGCAACAAGTCCCGCCGCGACGCTGACGATAACATTGATTGCCGCCGCGAAAAGCTGTCCGTTTTGAATCAAAGCCAACGTCTCCGCCGAAAAGGACGAAAACGTCGTAAAGCCGCCCAAAAATCCTACAGCGACGAACAAGCGCACCGAATCTGCGCGGTCTGCCAAAATGCCGACGACCAAGCCCATGAGCAGACTTCCGATAAGATTGGCAGCGAGCGTGCCGAGCGGGAAGTTGCCGAGTTTGCCTGCCAATGCCGTTGTCACGAGGAAGCGCGACACTGCGCCCAAGCCTCCGCCAACGAATACGAGCAATAATTTTGTCATGACGCCTCCTAACCCTGCGCGGGGGTTGTGAAAGAAATTTGAGCGCGTTATAATTCGGCGGTAAAAATTTTCAGCGAGGTGTTCAACATGTGTAAGGAATGCGGTTGCGGCTTAGCCGGCGGCAATACCCGCTTGCAGTTCACGGCGAAGGGCTACACTCAAGACAGCGCGGCTGCCGTCGAAAAAACTTTGCTGGGATTGGCGGGCGTGCTTTACGTCCACATCCATGCGCACGACGGCGAGACGACGATTGACTATAACCCCGCCAAAACCAAGCTCCGCGAAATTTTGAGCGTCTTCGCCGGCAACGGCGTCGAGGCTGATATTTAACGATACCAAGGGCGAACTTTTTCGGCGGCGACGGTAGTGGGCAAGCCGTGCCCGCAAAGCAAGCGCGTTTCGTCGGGCAGGGCGAAGACTTTGTTTCTAATCGTATTCAGCAAGTCGCGCTCACTGCCGCCCGCCAAATCCGTGCGCCCGTGTCCGCCAAAAAAAATCGTGTCGCCGACGAACGCCGCCGAATCCGCCGCACTGTAGTAAATCGTGCCGTCTAGCGTGTGCCCCGGCGCGACGATAACAGCAAGCTTGAAGGCGGGATTGGCAACCGAAACGATTTCACCGCCGTCAAGGATTGTCACGTCGTCGAGAATTATTTCCTGTCCGAAAAATTTCGAGCCGTTGTTGGCGGTGTCTTCGGCGTAAAACATGCCGCCCTTGCCCATGCACGCCGGGATTTTCAAGGCGCGTTGAATCTCGTTGACTGCGCCGATATGATCGTAATGCCCGTGCGTGATTAAAATTTTTTCAATCACAAAGTTGCGTTCGTCTATGATTTTCAAGAGTTCGTCGGCCTGCGCGCCGGGGTCAATCAAGAAGCCGTGTCGCGTCTCGTCGTCGACGTAAAAGTAAACTTTCTCTTGCATGACGTCGGAAACGTCAACTTCGACAGGGAGAATCATTTTGTTCGCTCCTTTGAATCTGCGCGCTCGGTCGGCGCGTTTTTACTTTAGGTTAATCTTCGCGGCGATTTTTTTGAGCAAGCTTAAGTCCTGTTCGTCCAAAGGCGGCGGGTCTTCGGGTTTCGGGTCGCCTCCGTTGAGTACGATAAGCTTTTCGATAGACGAATGAATTTTGTCCAGTTCCTTGGCGTAGGACGGGCTTTTTAGCATCTGCCCGATGAGTTGCAAGAGTTTCAAGACGGTTTGCAGGCTTGCCTTATTGGTCTCTTCGGTGGCGTTTAGTTTCTTGAGTTCGTCGGCAAGCGCGGTTATCGCTTCGGAGTCGGGCGCGGATTTTTCCTGCGCTTGAGTTTGCACGGCAAGAAGAATTTTTTCAAGCTCGGCGTTGAGCGCGGAAGAATTTTCGTCCATGCCTGCCACGGTCAAGCGAATGTCCTCGGCACTTTTGGCAAGTTGCGTCAAGTTGTCAAGCTCGGCAAGGCGCACGCGAATTATCTGCAGATTTTCTTGGAGGAGTTGCGCGGCTTCGTTTACGGAGTTCATTGCCTCGACGTTGGTTGAAGACGTCTCGCCGATTTTGCTGCGCAGTTGTTGGAGCTGAATTTCTAAACGCTGATGATCTTCCTCGGTTGCCTGTGCGGTTTTGATTAGCGCACGACGCAGATTAACCGCCCCCAAAAGCGCAAAGACCGCGCCGACAATCAAACCGATTTCGTCGTCAATCTTCAAGAGCGCGCCCAAACTCACCAGCGCGAAGAATAACGCGGCAGCATAACCGTTTTCGCTTCCGTTCATTTCACGGCCTCCGATAAAAAAACTTTTGCGCGATTGTAGCATTAAAGCTTGACAATGGCAACCTCTGAAGGTATTGCGCCCGCTGCAAAAAAATCCCGCAGGAAAAAATCTTGCGGGAAAATTTTTTGTGATGCCGGGTTCAGAAACTGCCGCCTCCGCCGCCGAAACCTCCGCCGCCGTGTCCGCCGCCGCGATTTCCGCCTCCTCCGCGCGGACGCCGCTTAACCGTCATGAACAGAAACGTATCACGATTCTCGGTCAGCTTGACGGTATTTTTCTTAAGGTAGTCAATCGCCTCCATTGCGTGGTGAATGTTGCTCATTGAGCCGATAAGCGACGAACGAACGAACACGCCGATAAACAGCGCAAGCACGAACGCGCCGCCCGCCGCCACGGGGTCGAAGCCTTTTGGCTTGACGTTCGCGCCGTAGGGCACGCCGTTGGTCTCGTAATACGTCAACAGCTCGTCCACGCCGTCAACGAAATTGTTCGCCGCGTTGCCGTATCTGCCGGCTATCAGCTCCGATTTAAACGCGTCTTTCAGAAAAGCAATGCCGTCGTAGTCCGTGATTATGTCCCTCATGCGGCGGTCGGTTGCCATTTCGTATTTGCGCTTGTCCATCGCCACGAGCAATACAATGCCGCCGTTCGCGCCGTTGGCAAAGTTTTTGGCAAGGAAATCGTTCGACGCTTTAATCATATCTTTATCGCCGACACTCTTGACGAACGCGACACCGATTTTGATTTTGTGCGCCTGTTCGACGCTGTGAATCCGTTGACTTAGCAATTCGATTTCCGTGGGTTTCAAGACGCCAACTTTGTCCGTGACGGCTTTAACCTGCGCAGCGTCGACGACGGAAAAATTCAGCGCGACACAAAGCGCAAGGAGCCCTAAAAATTTTTTCAGCATGGTTAAGCTCCTTTCATTGGTAAAGCAACATTTGAATCACGAAGTAAAGCACCGGCATGAGAATCAGCGAACACAGCGCGGGATACAGGAAAGATTTCGTCGTGTCGTATGGAAGACTGCCGACGACTTTGCCGGTCTGTCCGTTCATCATGAAGGTGTAGGGCTTGTCGTTGTAGCGCGTCGTCAAAATCCACACGGGCACCATGGCGTAGCTGACTTTGCCCACGTCCTTTACGACAGCGGCGTTTTCCAGTTGCACGGCGTCGAAGCCGTTGACCGAATCTTTCAGAACTTCAAGCGCACTGTTTTCGACGCGTTTATCGGCACGAGGCGCGCAAGCTTCGGCAGTCACGTCGTATTTGTCGGCAAGGTAGCCCGTCAAGTAAGCCGCGCTGAACGGAACAAGCTCGCCGTAGTTGAACGGCTCGATACTCTCCATGTAAGCGTCGTCCATTTTTTTTGAACCGTCGACGGGGATTCTCTCGAAAGCCATCGTCCCTGCGCGGCGGCAACTGTAAACGCTGATCTCGGTGATAATTTCTTTGGGCGTGTTGATTACGTGAGCCTTCTCGGCGCGGAAGTCAGCTTCGGCGGTTATCTTGGAGTCGAACAGCCAAAAGGGCACGTACATAGGTTGAATCGCCTCGACGCGGTTGTTTGCGGTAAAGTTGCTCGGAAGGAGCATGTGACCCTTGTAAAATTCTTTAAGCGCGTTTACGGCGTCTTGCTTGGTCTTTTTGAACGGTATGACGTAATCGGGCTTAAGCATACCGTCAAAGCGTTTCGGAATCATCGTGGGGTTGCCGCAATAGACGCACTCGGTCGCCATTGTGTTTTCGTCGCAGACAAGCTCGGCACCGCAACTCGAACAGGTGAACGCGTGCAGAGCGGCCGCTTCGTCGCCCGACCATTCGGAGCCGGCGTCTTGGGTGTCCCATTTGGATTCTTGCGCTTCGGCAGCACGCGCCGCCATTTCCTCTTTGGCGCGGAAAAGTTCTTCAATCGCGCTGACTTCAAACTCTGTGCCGCAGTATTCGCAAGTGACGGTTTTCTTGCCGGGCAGGAAACTCAACGGCGCGCCGCAATTCGGGCATTTATAGCTTACTGATGTATCAGCCATCTTGACACCTCCGAAAAATTTTCTGCCGCCGATTATAACACAAAACTTGTCCCCTGTGTCGATAATTGGACTTTTGGCGGCGCGGGTGTTATAATTTCTGCGCTTTGAAACTTTTGAAGAGGTGATAAAGTGGAAGAACTGGATTTCGGTCACGGGAAGGTCGTCCCCGTCAATCTCGAACACGAGATGAAATTTTCTTACATAGATTACGCAATGTCGGTTATCGTGTCGCGCGCGTTGCCCGACGTTCGCGACGGACTCAAACCCGTTCATCGACGCATTCTCTACGCAATGCAGGAAGCCGGCATGACGAGCACCAAGCCCTACAAAAAATCGGCGCGCATCGTCGGTGAAGTTTTGGGTAAGTATCACCCGCACGGCGACACGTCCGTTTACGACGCGATCGTCCGCATGGCGCAGGATTTTTCCATGCGCTATCAACTCGCCGATGGACACGGGAACTTCGGCTCGGTTGACGGCGACCCCGCCGCCGCCATGCGCTACACCGAAGTTCGCATGTCGAAAATTTCCGAACTCATGTTGCAGGACATCGACAAGGAAACTGTCGACTTTGTGCCCAATTACGACGAATCGCTTAAGGAGCCGTCCGTCTTACCCGCCAAGTTCCCGCAACTGCTTGTCAACGGCACGTCGGGTATCGCTGTTGCAATGGCGACTAACATCCCGCCGCACAACATCGGCGAAATCATCGACGCAACGCTTTATCTTATCGACGACCCGGACGCCACGACCAAAGACTTAATGAAAATCGTCAAAGGTCCCGACTTCCCGACCGCCGGCTTGATTATCGGCAAGGAAGGAATTCGCGACGCCTACCGCACCGGACGCGGCTCAATCAAAATGCGGGCGCGCACGTCGATTGAAAAGCTCCAAAACGGCAAGTCCCGTATCATCGTCACCGAATTGCCCTACCAAGTCAACAAGGCACGGCTTATAGAGAAAATCGCCGACCTCGTTCGCGACAAGACAATCGAAGGCGTAACCGACCTGCGCGACGAAAGCGACCGCGAAGGCATGAGAATCGCAATCGACCTGCGCCGCGACGTGACGCCGCAAATCGTTTTGAATCAGCTGTTCAAGCATACGCAAATGCAAGACACTTTCGGCGTCATCATGCTCGCGCTCGTCAACGGCAGTCCGCAAATCCTGTCGCTCAAAGAAATCCTCAACCACTACATCAAGCACCAAGAGGAAGTCATCACGCGGCGCACGCGCTTCGATTTGGCAAAGGCTAAGGCTCGCGCGCACATCCTGCAGGGCTTGACGACCGCCGTTAAAAATCTGGACGTCGTGATTAAAATTGTTCGGCAAAGCCCGTCCGCCGTCGACGCCAAGGCAATGCTGATTAAAATGTTCGAGTTCAGCGACGCGCAGGCTCAAGCGATTTTGGATTTGCGCTTGCAGAAACTCACCGGGCTTGAACGCGACAAGCTGGAAGACGAATATCAAAGCGTCCGCGCTGCCATCAAGACGTTCGAGGAAATTTTAGCCGACGAACAGCGAATCTTGCAAATAATCAAGGACGAACTCACCACCGTAAAGAAAGCTTTCAACGACCCGCGCCGCACCGAGATTGTCGGCGAAGAACTTCAAGCCTTTGAAGCGGAAGACTTGATTAACGACGACGACATCGTTGTCACGCTCACGCACGGCGGCTACGTCAAACGAATCGACCTTGACGCCTACAAGCGACAGAAACGCGGCGGCGTTGGCGTCACGGGCATGGGCACCAAGGAGGAAGATTACGTCGAAAAAATCCTTATCACGACGACACACCACATGATTTTATTTTTCACGAACAAGGGCAAAGTCTTCCACCTCAAGGCGTATCAAATCGCCGAATCGGGACGCGCCGCCAAGGGCATTCACATAAGCAACCTTTTGCAGATCGAACCGTCCGAAAAAATCACCGCGCTTATTAAAGTTAAAGACTTCGACCCGACGCGCTACCTGTTCATGGCGACGCGCAAGGGTATCGTCAAGAAAACGCAGCTCTCCGAATTCAGCTCAATGATGAAACGCGGCTTGCTCGCAATCAAGCTCGACAAGGACGACGAACTTATCGGCGTCAAGTTCACGGAGGGCGAACGTTACGTTATCCTTGGCACCGCGCAGGGCATGACGATTTCTTTCGCCGAAGAGGAAGTCCGCTCAATGGGCAGGAACGCTCGCGGCGTTCGCGGCATCTCGCTCAAGAAAGGCGACCGCGTTATCGGCATGGACAAGTTGCGGCGCGGCGCGGAAGTCTTGACCGTCAGCGAAGAGGGCATCGGCAAACGCACGCCCACCGAAGAATATCGTCCGCAAGGGCGCGGCGGTAAAGGGCTCGTCAACATGAAAGTCACCGACAAGACCGGTGAAGTCGTCGGCATTAAAGTCGTCACACCCGACCAAGAACTCCTGTTGATAACGACCGAAGGCATTGTCATTCGCACAAGCGTCGACGACATCCGTTCAATCGGGCGCAACACGCAAGGCGTCATTCTCATGAAGACCAAGGACGACGATAAAGTTTCCGCGCTCGCAACCGTCACGCTTAGAAACGACTGAAAATTTTTTGACCCCTGCCGAATTTACGGCGGGGATTTTTTTTGCTATAATGCGTCGAAAAATTTTTTGGGAGGGATTTTATTTGCGCAAGAAAAAAGTTTTACTACACGGCACGCCGGACAGCCTGCAGAAATTTTTCTCGGACGCCGTAAGCCGCGACTTTGAAATCGTCGCCGTGCTCAGCGACGAGCCCGAAAAAATTTCCGTCAAGGCGAACGTCCTCAAGCCGCAAGATTTACAGCCGTTCGTTTACAATCTCGTCGACGGAATCATTTTCACGGGCGACAAGTCCGCCGCAGATTATTTCATCAAGCAGGGCGTCGCGCCGCGAAAAATCATTCTTTGGGACGCCGCGCAGGGTTGGCAGGTCTTCGGCGGGCAGGACAAGGACGGCACGCGTGTCGCGTTCGTTTGCGGGCTAGAATTTCACATCCGCAACGACGACGACGTTAAAGACTTCAATAAGATTTTCCGTTGGCTCCAAAATAATCGTCAAGTCAAAAACATTCCGCCGCAATATTATCCCGCTGTCTTGGCGCAAAAATTTCGTCAGCGCACGGGCAGACCGCTCGACTTCAATCACTTGACGACCTTCACGGAAAAAATGCAGTGGATGAAAATTTTCGACGCCACGCCGATTAAAAGCCGCCTCGCCGACAAATACGCTGTGCGCCGTTGGGTTGCCGACAAAATCGGCGAAAAATATCTCATTCCGCTCTTGGGCGTGTGGGACGACTTCGACGACATCGACTTTGACGTTCTGCCCGACCAATTCGTTTTGAAGTGCAACCACGGCTGCGGCATGAACATCATCGTTCGCGACAAAAAAACTTTCGACAAGCGCAACGCCCGCGAAAAAATCAACGCGTGGCTCGCCGTAGACTACAGCATCGCTTGGGGCGATTTTGAACTCCACTACACGCGAATCAAGCGCAAAATCATCGCCGAAAAGTTCATGGCAAACGGCGACCTTCCCGACCTCATCGATTATAAATTTTCGTGTTTTGACGGCAGAGTAAATCATTGCAAAGTTATAAGCGGGCGCACAACAGATTTGCGATTGAATTACTTTGACATAAACTGGAAACCGACGACCGTGGAGCGCAGTGACCACCCGCGCAGCGACCATCCCGAAAGGATTCGCAAGCCCGAAAAATTCAAGCGCATGAAAAATCTTGCCGCCACGCTCGCGGAGGGTTTTCCGTTTGTGCGCGTCGACTTCTACGAGATTGACGGGCGTGTTTACTTCGGCGAAATGACGTTCACGCCTGCCGGTGGAAATCATAGTTACAAGTCCGAAGGCACCGACGAATATTTGGGCGGGCTGTTGACTTTGCCGAAACCAACCCCCCCCCCCACAGCTTTAAACGAACGACGACGAAAAATTTTATCCCCTTCCGAATTTGCGGCGGGGGATTTTTTTTGCTATTATGGCGAAAAATTTTTGGAGGGATTGAATCACGCGTTCTTATGAAGAAACTTTGCGGGCGCGGCTTGAGAGCGAAACAAATCTTGTCGGGCAGACGGGCGGGCGGTTGCGCTTCGCGCTGACGTATCCGAATTCGTATCGCGTCGGCATGTCGAACCTCGGCATCCACATCCTTTACGAACTTTTGAATTCGCGGGCGGACACGGCTTGCGAACGATTTTTTTTGCCTGAATTCAACCAACTGTTGAGCGTGGAAACGCAGACGCCGCTGAATCGCTTTCAAGTCGTCGGCTTCGCAGTGAGCTTTGAGCCCGATTACTTCAACGCCGTGAAAATGCTGCGGCTCGGCAAAATCAATCCCTGCGCGGCGGAACGAACAGATCTCGACCCGATAATCATTGCGGGCGGAGCGTGCGCGACGTTTAACCCGGAACCGCTGGCGGAAATTTTTGACGCGTTCGTTATCGGCGAAGGCGAAGTGATAATGCCGCCGCTCGTCGACACATTGCTTGAGACCGAACATCTGCCGCGCCGTCGACGCCTGGAAAAACTTTCGCAAGTGGAGGGCGTGTACGTTCCGACCTGTCCGCAAAAAGTTTCGCGGCGGTGGGTTACGGACTTTGACGCCTTCCCCGCGCACTCGACGATACTGACCGACGACGCCGAATTCAACATGTATTTGATTGAGACGGCTCGCGGTTGCGGGCGACACTGTCGCTTTTGCATGGCGGGCTACTGTTTTCGACGCCCGCGCAATCGTTCGCTCGACGTGCTTAAAGACGAAATTCGCTCGGCAAAACGCTTCGGAAAAAAAATCGGATTGATGGGCGCGGCGGTTTCCGATTACCCGCAAATCAACGAACTGTGCCGCTTTATCCTCGGCGAAGGCTTAACTATGTCGGTCGCGTCCTTTCGCGCAGATTCGGTGACGTGGGAGCTGGTGCAGTCGTTGGCGGCAAGCGGACTGAAGACTTTGACGATCGCGCCTGAAGTCGGCTCGGCGAAGATGCGCGCGGTCGTCAACAAGGGGCTGACCGAAGAAAACATCTTCAACGCCGTTGAGCTGGGCTTGCGGGCGGGCATAAAAAATTTTCGGCTGTACTTCATGGTCGGCTTGCCGTTCGAGGAGCTTGAGGACGTGGCGGCGATTGCGAAGCTGACTGCACGAATCAAAAAATTCTGCGGCGGGCGGCTGACGTTGAGCGTCAATCCGTTCGTGCCCAAGCCGTTCACGCCGTTTCAGCGGTCGCCGTTCGCGGGACGCAAGTATCTTGACGCGGCGTTTAAACTTTTGCGCGGCGAACTGAAAAATCTGCGCGGCGTCGAAATGATTTCGGAGTCGGTGCGCGAATCGGAGGTGCAGGCGATACTTGCTCGCGGCGACAGAAAACTTTCGGCGGTCGTCATGCGTTCGGAGTCCGCACAGGCTTTTCGTAAAAATTTTAAGGCGGCGGGTCTCGACGCCGAATCTTACTTGCGCGCGCGGAGCTTTGATGAGCCGTTGCCGTGGAGCTTTCTTGATCAAGGCTTTGACGAAAAATATCTGCGCGACGAGTTCACGCGTGCCGCCGAATTAAAGTCAACGCCGCAGTGCTTCGACGGGTGCAAACGCTGCGGCATATGCAGTTAGCAGGGAATTTGACAGCGCGGCAGAATTAAACGGCGGTTACCAAAATTTTTTCATAAGGAGCTAACGAATCATGTATCATATTCTGGCGGCAGACGGCATTGCCAACGAGGGCATTGAACTTTTGCGGAAGACGTTCGACGTGGAAGTTCGCGACAAAATTTCGCACGAGGAATTGTTGGAGATTATCCCGAAGTTCGACGCGCTGATTGTGCGTTCGGCGTCGAAGATTACGGCTGACGTTTTGGAGCGCGCCGCGAACTTGAAGATAATCGGCAGGGCGGGCGTCGGCGTCGACAACATTGACGTGCAGGCGGCGACCGAACGCGGCATTATCGTTATAAACTCGCCCGACGGCAACACGATAGCCGCGACCGAACACACCTTCGCCATGATGCTTGCCGTGAGCCGCAACATCCCGCAAGCCAATCAAATCATGCACGCGGGCGGTTGGGACAGGAAAAAATTCGTCGGCGTCGAGTTGCGCAACAAAACCTTGGCGATAATCGGGCTGGGCAAAATCGGCGCGGGCGTCGCGAAACGGGCGCAATCCTTCGACATGCACGTTATCGCCTACGACCCGTTCGTCAGCGCGGAGCGTGCCAAAAATCTCGGCGTGCGTTTAGTTGAGCTTGACGAACTGTTCAAGACCGCCGATTTTATAACCGTGCACATGCCCTTGACGAATTCGACGCGCGACATGATTGCCTTGCCGCAAATGAAAACCATGAAGCCGAACGTTCGACTGATTAACTGCGCGCGCGGTGGCATTATCAACGAACACGACTTGGCGACCGCACTGCAGGACAAGCTGATTGCGGGCGCGGCGATTGACGTTTACGAGAACGAACCGCTTGCCGAAGATTCGCCGCTTAGAAATTTGCCGAACATAATCTTGACGCCGCACCTCGGCGCGTCGACCGTCGAAGCGCAAATCGGCGTTTCGGTTGACGTGGCAAAGGGCATTATCGACGCGCTGAACAATCGCCCCGTCGCCACTGCCGTAAACCTGCCGCACATCCCCGCGCACGTCTTGGAACAGCTCGCGCCTTATCTGGATTTGGGCGAACGCCTCGGCAGGACGATTACCGGCATGAGCCGGGAGCCGATTTCCAGCGTTCAAGTCAAAGTCAACGGAAAAATCGCCGACATGAATTCAAGTCTGATTTCGACCGCCGTTCTCAAGGGCATGTTGAGCGCGGCGTTGGATACGGGCGTCAATCTCGTCAACGCGAACATTTTGGCGGCGGAGCGCGGCATTCACCTTTCCGAAATCAAATCGAGTGTCGCGCGCGACTTCGCCAACCTCGTGACGGTTTCGGCGAACGGCAACATAGTGACGGGCACGCTTTTCGGCAACGAAGGGCGAATCGTCGAGATAAACAATTTCCGCGTCGACGTTGACCCGCACGCAAGAATTTTGATTTGCCCGCACATAAATCGCCCCGGCGTCATCGGCTTGGTCGGCACCTTGCTTGCGCGCCACGAAGTGAATATTTCGGGCATGAACGTCGGCAAGACCGCGATTGAAGGCACGAGCCTCATGGTTCTGACGATTGATAATCCGTTGCCGCCACACGTCCTCGCCGAAATGAAAGCCCTTGAGCCGATTTTCGACGTGACGCCGATTGCTTACGTCGACTGAGCTTGCGGATTGGGGGGCGACGGCTTGAAGACAAAATTTTTAATCGGCTTCGGCGCGTTCGCGGTTATCGCGTTGGGCGCGTTGTTTTTAATCGGACTGCTTGAAGACGATACGCCGCCGCTTGAGCCGCCGCCTCCGCCCGTCAAGAAAATCAGCGCATACGTTTCGGGGCAAGTGAAAAAAATTTCCGTCGTCACATTGGAAGACAACGGCGACTTGCGACTCGTCGACGCGGTGAACGCAGCGGGCGGCATGACTGAATTGGCGGACGCCGACGCCGTAAATCTTGCCGAGCCGCTCACCGACGGGCAACACATTCACATCCCGACCAAAGAAATTTTCCTGTCGCAAGGTATCGCCGCCGCAACTGCGAGCGACACGGTAAACATAAACACCGCCGACGCCAACAAACTTTCCACGCTCAAAGGTATCGGTCCCGCTCTGTCGCAACGGATTATCGACTACCGCAACGAACACGGTGCGTTCAAGTCAATCGACGAAATCAAAAACGTAAGCGGCATCGGCGAAAAGAAGTTCGCCGCCTTCAAAGACAAAATCACGACTTAATGGTAAAATGTCTTTGATTGGGGGCGATTAACATGACAGAGCAAGAAAAAATCAACGAAAATCTTCAACGGCAAATTGACGCGCAAAACGCGCGGATTGACAACGTTTTAACAAAAGTAGATATGGTCATTGCCGAATCACAGCAACAGCGCGAGGATATGCGTCGCCTGTGGGAAAGACAGGACGCACTGCAAGCCCGGCACGACGCCGACATGCGCGAGATGAACAAAAAAATCGACGACAAATTTGACAAACTCAGCGAACAAATTCATACGATGACAATCGCGGCGGTCGTTGGCTTCGGGGCGATTGCGGCGGCGGTCGGCGGGCTTGTCTTCGCGGCGTTTAAGTGAGGCATTATGGACGAAAAAAATTTGCAGTGGTTTCCGGGTCACATGCGCAAGGCGCAACGGCTGATTCAAGAAAATTTATCGCTTGTCGACCTTGTGATTGAACTTTTGGACGCACGAATCCCGTTAAGCAGTCAAAACCCGATGCTCCGTGAAATTATCGGCGACAAGCCGCGATTGATTGCGTTGGGCAAAGCAGACCTCGCCGCGAACGTCGACACGTGGCTGAAACACTTCCGCGCAGAAAATCTGCCCGTCGTCGCCGTCGACGCCGTGAAGGGCACGGGCATTAAAAATCTTGTCGCGCAGGCGAAGTCGCTCGCCGAATCGAAGACGCACAAGCTTGCAAAGCACGGAGCAAAGCCGCGCGTTGCCCGCGTCATGATTGTCGGCATTCCCAACGTCGGCAAGTCGTCGCTGATTAATCGCCTCGCGGGCATGAATCACGTCAAGATTGAGAATCGCCCCGGCGTCACGCGCGCCAAGCAGTGGATTAAAATCGCCGACGGGCTCGACCTGCTCGACACGCCCGGCATCTTGTGGCCGAAATTCGACGACGCGGACGTTGCGCTGAAACTTTCGTGGACGTATGCAATCAGCGATGAGATTCACGACCTTGAGCCGACCGTTTGCAAGTTGCTTGAGACTCTCGCCGCGAAATTTCCTGCAGGACTTATCGAACGTTACAAACTTCCGCAACCGCTTGCAACGGACGGGCACGAACTGTTGAATCAAATTGGGCTCAAGCGCGGCTGCATTCGCAAGGGCGGCGTCCTCGACACCGACAAGGCGTTGCGGCTCGTGTTGAGCGAATTCCGCGCCGGCAAGCTCGGAAAGGTCACGCTTGATGAAATTTAAATTTGGCAACGAAAAAGCCCTCCGACACGCGCCGAAGGGCTTTTTATCATCTGTCGCCGTAAAGACTTCCGCATTTGGCGGATGAACCTCAAAATTCGATTTTATAGCGTTCCAAAATTTCTTTCATTGTAGTTTGAGCTTCGCGACGTTTCTTTTCAGTAGTTCTTGTGCCCAGCACGGTTGCCATATTCAGAGCGAATGCAGTTCTGTCTTCCTCTCTTACCTGTTTAAATTGTTCTGATTGGACTATATTTAATAATTTATCCTCAATCTCCTGATAGTCTGCATCGTTTGCGCGATTCGCCCATTTGTTTGTCAACTGTTCTTTAAATTGGTTTAAACGCTCCTGTATTTCTCTCGGAGTATATCTGCTTAACATTTTCCTTCCATAGCTTCTTAAAATATTTCCTATTTCTTCTTTCGCGTTTTTGGTCTCCTGTTCATTGGCTCCATTAAACAATTTTACCAACCATTCGGCAAAACGTTCCTTTTCGTCATCGCTCATATCTTTAAATACAGGTATTTTACTGATGATTTTCTTCCACTCGGTTTTGTCAATTTTTTTTAAGTTAAGAGTAAAACCTCCGCCTCTTTTAAACGATGTGAAAGTTGCCCAACCAATTATTTGCGTCACAACGAAAGAGCTGATGGCGTTGCTTAAATTGCCAATTCCCGGTATTAATCCGAGTATAAGTTGAGCGAGACCAATGCCGGCGAAGAACCCGCCATAATGCGCGACAAAATTAGTAATACCCTGTTCAGTAATTCCGACATTACAACGCTCACCAATCTTGGAAATCATTTTTACGGTAAGCAACGTTAAAGCAAATCCTGCAATTGGTCCCAAAGCAAAAGCAACAGCGGCGTGAAAAACCGCATATTTGTGAATGAGATTTGCTACTTCAGTTTCATCTATCGGGTGAGCAGGGGTTACTGTTTCAGTTGCTTCATCCGGTTTAAGTTCTTCCGAAGGCTTTTCCGAAAGTTTTGCTAAAACGTTTTTGGTTTCAATGGGCATAAGTATCGTTTTCCTTTCAATGCCAAGAGAGGGTGAAATGCATCGACCTACTAAAATCTTTGGAAGGCATTATATGCATATATATATATATGCTGTCAATGTGCAGGAAAAATTTAGTTCGTGCATAATTTTGGGCTCGGAAGGTGATTTTGTGAGCCGAAAAAATTTTTTGCCCGCGATAGCCGCGAACGTGTCGGCGGCGTTGAGTGAACTTTTGCTTATGGCGTCGTCGGCGTGGCTGATAGCGTCGGCGGCATTGCACCCGCCACTTAGCGCGCTGTCTGTCGGGATAACGCTTGTGCGGACGGCGGGCATTGCGCGGGCAGTCTTGCGCTACGCTGACCGATTCGTTTCGCACAAAATAATTTTCAAGCTCCTCGACGACCTGCGCGGGGAAATTTTTTTACGTGCCGCGAAAATCTTTCCGCTGAAGTCTGGACGCTCGCACGAAGGGGAATTGTTGCACGCGCTGACGGTCTCCGCCGATTTGCTCAAGGATTTTTTGCCGCGCGTCGTGTTGCCGCTGTCGACCGCCGCGCTCGTGACGCTTTTGCTGACGTGCTTCCTTTTCGCGCCGCTTAATGTCTTCGCGCTGACTTTGCCGACGCTTTTGCTTGCCAACGTGTTGTTTGCCGCGCCGGTTGAAATCCGGCAAGCCGACGATTCCGATTATCGCGGAAAGCTTTTGGACTTCAGCGATGGGCGCGACGAATTGAAAATCTTCGGCACGACACCCGCGATTAAGTCACTCGACGCGGCGGCAACGGACTTCGGTGCGGAAAGTCTCAAGCTCACGGCGCGGCAAATAAATTTCGACATCGCCTTCCGAATCCTGAACGTTGCGGGATTTTTTTTTATGCTGTTGAAACTCGCCGCCGTTGTTGATACAATCGCCTTGACGGTCTGGACGCTGATTTTCTTGGCGACGCTCGAACTGTTCGCGCAAATCCCGACCGCCGTCCGCACCTTGAAAAAAATTCGCGCCGTTGAACTCGACGAAAAAATTTTGCCGCCCGCGCAGGTTGTCGCGACCGATAAGGCGGTTGAGTTGCGCAACGTCAGCTTCGGCTACGGCGACGAAAAAATTTTCCGCGACTTCAGCTTGACGATTGAACGCGGCGAACGTGTGGCGATTGTCGGCGAAAGCGGCGCGGGCAAGACGACGTTGCTTTATCTGCTGATGAAACTTTTCCCGCCCGATTCGGGAACAATCGCGCTCGGCGGGACGATTGCGGCGTCGACGTTCAGCAATGTGATTTTCTCGGCGTCGATTCGAGAAAATTTCCGAATGCTTCACGGCGACATTGCCGATGAAAAAATTTTTGGCGCGTTGAAACTTGTCGGGCTTGACGACTTCGACATTGAAGCTCCGCTCGGCGAGGACGGCGCAAATCTTTCGGGCGGCGAACGCAACCGCTTGCAAGTGGCGTTGGCTGTCGCGCAGGACGCCGACATTTTAATTCTCGACGAACCGACTGCCGGGCTTGACCGACACCGCGCCGACAACTTGATTGCAAACCTTATCGACGCGACGAAAAATCGCACGCTGATTATCATAACGCACGACTCGAATTATTTTGCAGACCTTGGGAGGATTGAACTTGTATACTAAAAAAATTTATTTCAGCGGCGGCAACGTCCGCGAACTGCAGGAAATCTTTGCCGACGTGCCGGGCGTCGTGAAAGTGTCAATCGGGCAAGTCGCCGCGCGCAACGTCCACAACTACGTTAATCACGAGCCGCAGACGCTTGAAAACATTCCCGCCGTCGAAATCGAATTCAATCCGAAGAAAATGGATTTATCCATGCTCATGGACGTGCTTTTTAATGTCTTTAACCCCTACGCCGACAAAACGCTGGGCGTCTACTACGCGAGCGGCGAGGACGAACCGCAAGTCGAACTGCACCTGAACTTTATCGCGAATCGCGGCAAAGAGCCCGTTGTCTCCAAAGCGTGTCTGACGATTAACGATCCGCACGTCGATAAGCCCGTCCGCAAATGTTTCGTCAAAGTCGGTCGCCTCACGAGCTTTGCTGCCGCGCCCGACGACGAACAATTTTTCCTGCGCAAGCACCCCGAAATTAAAACCGACATTGACTTGACAAAGCTGAAAACTTCCCTTAGATTTTGATTGTGGGGAGGTGAATTTATGTTGCGCGAACGATTGGAAAAGAGGCGGCATGATTTGTATCGCAAAATGCGCAATCGGAAATTATTTTGGTCATTCATATTGTGTTTATTCATAATCATCGGGTCGCTGACGCATCTGGGTTTCAATTCGGACTTCACACGCGTCAAAGACGAAATCACGTCTAAGGTCAAGCCCGAAACGATTCTGCCGACTTTCCGCAAGCCGACGACGATAATGCTCATGGGCGTCGACGAACGCAAGGACGACGTGGGTCGCTCCGATACGCTCATGATTTTGAACTTATCGGAAGACAATGCGTCGCTGCTGACGATTCCGCGAGACACGCTCGTTTATATCGAACGCCACGGCTATCAGAAAATCAATTCGGCTTACGCATACGGCGGCGCGAAATTGGCGCGAGAGACCGTCGAAGATTTTCTCGGCATTGAAATCGACCGCTACGTCGCGATAAACAAGTCGCGCTTCGCCGAAGTGATTGACGCTATGGGCGGCGTCGAAATTTATATCGAACGCGACATGCAATACGAAGACCCGTGGGACGACGACGGCGGCTTGGTTATCGACCTCAAGCAGGGCAAGCGACACCTTGACGGCGACACCGCGATTCAGTTCGTGCGTTTCCGCGATTCGGAAGGCGACGTCGGGCGCGTGCGGCGGCAACAAGCGTTCATGCGTGCCTGCGCGGACAAATTAAGTCAACCGTCCATGCTGATTAAAATCCCCGAACTGTTGGGCGTGGCGGTCAAGGCTATCGACACCGACTTGACTTCGGGCGAAATGCTTGCGGCGGCGGGCACCCTCAAAAGCGCGGAGGCTGCCGGCAACGTCAAAACGGGCGTCGTCCCCGGCTGGCTTCAATACATTGACAACGTAAGCTATCTGATTCCCAACGCCGACCGCCTCGGCACCGTCATGAAGAAAAATCTCGGCTTCAAGGTCAGCAGGAAACATTTCGACAAGCTCGCTTACGAATACACGCCCGGCAACGACGCCGATTATTACGACGTAAATTTTTATCCCGAACGCGACGTGCGCTTCATGGATTATCTCGACCGCCGACGCGTCGACTTGTCCGACAACGAACTTTAACAGCACGTTGCCCCGTCACGCGGCGGGGATTTTTTTTATGCGGAAGGTGATTTTTATGAGTAAGCATTTACACCAAACCATATCGGGAGCCGAAACCGAAGAGGAGCTTAAAAATTTTTTCGCCAAGTTCTTCAGTATCAGGCTGTCCACGAAAAATTTTATCGACCTGTACACGGAACAAATCCTGTTCGAGTTCAAGTTTGACGCGCCGCTGAAAAAAATTCAAGAACGCGCAAAAATCGTCGCGCAAATGCTTTACTACGTCCGCCGCCTCAAATACGGCAGAGATGCGCGACCCGTCAGCCAAAACATCTGCGCCGTCACAAAAGATTTCGCCGTCCTGTTCGAGACCGAAACCTTTGCCGAATTCTTCGACGCCGATACAAACGACAAAGACGACGACGACCCCGGCTACGATTGGGATTTGGCTCCGTCATCGCCGTCAAAAAAACTCGTCAAGGCTCTTGCCGCCTTCGCGCCGCTCGTCAATGCGTGCGTCTACGATTTGTCCAAGCATGGCGACGAACTTGAATTCACCAAGCTCATTGAAAAAATTCGCAAGCGTCAATACCTTGTCGTCGCGAAGAAACGAATCACCGAAATGAATTTCTATCAAATCTTCGAGTATTGGCAAGCCCTCTTCGGCGCGGACGTCACCAACGGCAGGAAGGCTTCCGAATATTTTATTACCGACATCGAACACGGCAAATCCGAACGTTTAATTCGCGGCGTGCTCTTTCGCATGACGGGCGGCGAACGCGTCGAAAAGTCCGTCAACGTCAACAAGTACGACGAGTTTTGGAATCGCTACGAAAAAATTTATTCCGCTTACGAAATCATTGCTCTGCGTCAGAAAATGGATCGCATGACCGAAGAAAATTTTCGGCGCAGGACGGGCGAATTTTATACGCCGTTGCCGTTCGCCGATAAGGCTGTCGATTATCTCAAGCGCACCCTCGGCGAATGGTGGCGCGACGACAATTTTCGACTCTGGGACATGGCGGCGGGCACCGGCAATCTCGAATACGCGCTGCCGACCGAAGCCCTTAAGTATTGTTACATCTCCACGCTGATTCAAGACGACGCCGACTATTGCAAGAGCATCTTCCCCGACGCCACCGTTTTTCAATACGACTACCTCAACGACGACCAAGCCAAGCTGCCGCAAAAACTCCGCGACGAACTCGCCGACCCGAACATCAAATGGATTGTCTTCATAAATCCGCCGTATGTCACAGCAAGCAACTTTGAACGCGACCCGAATCGAACCAACAAAGACAACGTGTCAATGACGGCGATTCGCGAACTCATGACCGCCGACGATATGGGCGAAGTCAGCCGCGAACTAACGTCACAATTTTTCTACCGTATCAGCCGCGAATTCAAAAACCGTCAAGCATGGCTCGGCGTGTTCTCGAAAGTCAAATACATCAACTCGAACAATGACCAACAGCTCCGCGATAAATTTTTCAAGTACAAATTTGAGCGCGGCTTTTTATTCAACTCGCAAAACTTTGACGGTTGCGACGGACAATGGCCGGTCGGCTTTTTGATTTGGAATCTCGCCGAACAAATTCCGCTTGAGGCGCAAGAAATTTCGTTGGACGTTTACAACAACGCTGTCGAAAAAATTGCGGAGAAACCTTTTCATGCCGAGCGACGCGAAGAATTTCTTAACAACTGGATTGACCGCCCGCCTTGCAGAAAAAAATTTCCGCCGTTATCGAGTGCATTAAGAGTTGCCGCACATAACAAAGACCGCCGCGACAGAATTGCCGAAAACTTTTTGGCGTCGTTCATGTGCGTGGCGAATGACTTTACACATCAAAATTACACGGCATTATTATCTGCGCCGTATGTGAGCGCGGGCGCAATGTCCGTGACGCCCAACAACTTTGAACAGTGCTTAATCGTGCACATGGTGCGCCGCCTGCCGAAGGCGACGTGGCTCAACGACCGCGATCAATTCATGCAGCCGACGAAAGCGTTGCCGCGCGAGTTCGTGACGGACGCGGTGATATGGAGCCTGTTCGCGCCGTCGAATCAAACGGTCTCGTTGCGCGACGTTGAATACGAGGGCACGACGTATCGAATCCCGAACAACTTCTTTCCGTTCACGCTTGCGGAGTTGCGGGCTTGGGCGTGCACGTCGCCGGAAATTCGTTGGCAAATCGCGCGCGCGACCGAAGACAGATTTGCGGCGACTTGGATACGCGACTGCCGCGCAGATTTGTCGGCGGAAGCATTGGCGGTTTTGGCGGCGGGCAAAGTGATTTACAAAAAATTTTACGCCGAGCTTGAGACGTTGGACACGCGACGTTGGAAGATAACGGATTGGGACGCGGGCTGGTATCAAGTGCGCATGGCATTGGGCGCGACGATTGACTTGTCGGCGTTGTCGAAGAAACTTGAGCCGCAGATATACGAGCTTGGCTTTCTGCGCGACGAGGTGAAATATTTTTAAGTCAAATCGGTTTTGTTGCCAACCTGCGCGGCGTCTGATAAAATTCGTCTGCGTATGCAAATATTTTTCGAGAGGTGACCCAAATGGACAGCAAAGTTCTCTTCAACGTTCAATACGGGCTGTTCGTGCTGAGCGCACGCGACGGCGACAAGGACAACGCTTGCATAATCAACACCGTGACGCAAGTGACCGCCGCGCCCATAACCAAGGACAGGATTTCTATCGCCGTCAACAAAAAGAATTTCACGCACGACATCATCGCCAAGACGAAAAAGTTCACCGTGTCGATAATCTCCGAGGCGGCGACGTTCGATCTGTTCAAGCACTTCGGCTTCCAAAGCGGCAAGGACGTCGACAAGTTCGCCGACTTCGACAAGGTTCAGCGCACAGCCAATGGCACGCTCGCGATAACCGAGGGCACCAACTCCTATATCAGCGCGAACGTCATTCAGCAGGTCGAACTTGATTCGCATTCGATTTTCATCGCCGACGTCGTTGACATGGAAAAATTCACCGCCGTGCCTTCCACGACGTACAATTTCTATCAGGCGCACATCAAACCCAAGCCCGCCGTCAAAGCCGAGGCAGGCAAAGTCAAATGGGTCTGCAAAATCTGCGGCTACGTGCACGAGGGCGACGCGCCGCCTGCCGAGTGTCCGCTGTGCAAACATCCTTCCACCGATTTTGAAAAGGTCGTCGAGGCTCCCGCGCCCGCGCAGGGCAACAAATTAGCCGGCACCAAGACCGAGAAAAATCTTTGGGAAGCGTTCGCGGGCGAATCGCAGGCGCGCAACAAGTACACCTACTTCGCGTCCGTCGCCAAGAAAAACGGTTACGAACAAATCGCCGCACTCTTCCTCAAGACCGCCGACAACGAAAAGGAACACGCCAAGCTTTGGTTCAAGGCTCTGGGCGAACTCGGCACGGTCGAAGAAAATCTTTTGCACGCCGCCGACGGTGAAAATTTCGAGTGGACTGACATGTATGCGCGCATGGCTCGCGAAGCCGACGAAGAAGGTTTCCACGAACTCGCCGAACAGTTCCGTGGCGTCGCGGCAATCGAAAAGCATCACGAGGAACGCTATCGCAAATTGCTAAAGAACGTCGAGGCGCAAGAAGTCTTCAAGAAGGCGGGCGTTCAAGTCTGGGAATGCCGTAATTGCGGTCACATCGTTGTTGGCACTACGGCTCCCGACATTTGCCCCGTCTGCAATCACCCGCAAGCTTTCTTCGAGGTCAACGCCGAAAATTACTGATACTTATTAAATGCGAATCGTCCTGCCCGTCGCGGAGTTATCTGCGCGGGCTTTTTTTACGGCGGAAAAATTTTTTGCTACACTTGAAAAGCATAATGTAACTTTCGAAATGGCGGCGCAAGTATTTCTGGATGAATTTTTGATTGGCATGGTTGATAAGGTTTTGGTAGTAATATTATGAGCAGTTTATTTCTTAAGCGCGGTTAAAAGCCGATGTATACCTTTGAAGAAATGCAAAAAATTGGATAACATGACAGACGAAGACGAAGACATAGATTACAGCGACATTCCGCCGTTGACAGACAAAGAATTGGCGAAATTTAAACCTGCGCGGCTCCGTCAAGGAAGATCTCAAAATATCGCAAGCTAAGTATTTTACAATATCGGCACGTTATAAAAATTTTCGTCAAGCCCGTTGCAGAAATTATCTGCGCGGGTTATTTTTTATGCGTATTTTGTTTTAGGGAGTGATTCGTGTGAGCAACGAAGAAATTATCCAAGCATTTCACCTGATGTGGGATAACTTCCCCGAAGCCGTGACGATAACGCAAAAAAGCCGCGAGATTGTCGCCGTTAACAAGAAAGCCGCCGAATACGGACTTCAGCCCGGCATTAAGTGTTCGTCAATCGGCAAGCCCGAAAACCACAAGGGTTGCCAGTGCGACAAAGCCGTCGACACGGGCGAAGCACAATTCTGAACCTACGAAGGCGCGTTCGGCAAAGCTTACGGTTATTGGATTCCGATTCCCGAAAAGCCCGAATGGGTGATTCATTTCGGCGTGGGCTACGCGTTCGACTACCCGAAAATCGACCGCAGTCCCTCCGCGAAGACGAACGAAAGTCTTCACGGCTTGACCAAGGGCACTGACCTTGAACCTGCTACGGCGGCATTGGCGCAGGGCGAAGCCAACGGCGTCATGATGTACTACGCGCTTGCCCGCCTTGCCAAGGAACAGGGACTTAACGAAGTCGCGCGCACCTTTATCGAGTCGGCGAATCAAGAGGCAGTCCACGCGGGATTTTACGCCGTGCTCACCGCCAAAGTCCCGAAAGACTTCTGGTCGTTCGTCGCGGGCGTCGCCAAGGCAGAATACGCCGGCAAAACCAAAATCAAGACGTTGGCTGACATGGTTCGTGCGGCGGGCTTGACGAAGGCGGCGGACGAAATGGAAATCTTCGCCGAACAAGAATGGCACCACGGCGTTGTTATCGACGAGCTGATTGCCAAGTACGCGCCCAAAGACGCAATCAAGCCCGGCAAGAAATGGATTTGCGGCGTCTGCGGTTATGAACACGTCGGCGACGAGCCGCCCGAAGTTTGTCCCGTCTGCGGACAGTCCGCGTCCGTCTTCAAAGAGAAAGTCGAGCCCGAAGGTCTTTACGGCGCGACGAAGGGCACCGAGCTTGACTTCCTTGCCAAGGAGGCGGCGCGCGCCGAACTCAACGGGACGCTCATGTATTACACCCTTGCGCGCATGGCGAAGGAACAAGGGCTTGACGAAGTGGCTGACGTGCTTATCGAGTCGGCGAATCAAGAGGCTGTCCACGCGGGCTTCTACGCCACGCTCAACGGCAAGTACCCGAAAGATTTCTGGGAGCTGCTTGACAGAGTGCGGGCAGCCGAATACGCGGGCGAGAACAACGTCAAAGCGTTCGCCGAAAAATTCCGTGCGGCAGGCTTGACGAAGGCGGCGGACGAAATGGAAGTCTTCGCCAAACAGGAAGCGCACCACGGCGTTGTTATCGACGAGCTGTTCAAGAAATTCAATCCCGATTACAAGCCCGCCGACACCGCCGGCAAAAAAGTTTACGTCTGCCCGTGTTGCGGCTACAGATACGTTGGCGACTTAGACGCCGAGCCCGACGATTGGACTTGCCCCGTGTGTGCCCAGCCCAAAAAAGATTTCAAACAACTTGACAACGCGCCCGCACCCCAACCCGAAGCGGGTCAGAAAACTTTCGTCTGCACGATTTGCGGTTATGAACACGTCGGCGACGCGCCGCCCGATGTTTGCCCGATTTGCGGTCAGCCCGCGTCCGTGTTCAAGGAGAAAGCCTGATGAACCGACGCGATTTTATAAAGACTGCGGGCATTGCGACGCTCGGTCTTATGCTTGACGGTCAAAACTTTGTCGAGGCGAGGAGGTCTCTTAACATGAAAGTATCTGCAGTAAAACTTTTCGACGGCGGCTATATGATGAAATCGTTCGCGTGCGGCGGCGGCCTGCCCGAAGGCTCAATCAAAGAAGAAAAACTTCGCTCCAGCTTGCAAAACTTCGTTATCGACACGGGCAAAGAAGTCATTCTGGTTGATACGGGCTTCCCCGCCGAAGAAACTATCCCCGTGACGCCCGACTCCGTGATAACCTTCGGCGACAAGGTCAATGATTACGTCGACGCGCTCAAGGCAGCAGGTTACGAGCCCGCGCAGGTGTCGAAGATCCTTATCACGCACAAGCACCCCGACCACACGGGCGAATTGCGCCACTTCCCCAATGCCAAGATTTACATTGCGCGCGCCGAAGCCGACGACATGAAGTTGACGGGTGATAACGTCGTCCGCACAGATTTCACCGACGGCGCGTACAAAAACTTCGACAAGTGCCAAAAAATTGCCGACGGCGTGTATTACATCTTCGCGCCCGGTCACACCAAGGGCAACAGTATCGTTATCGTCGAAGACAGCGACAAGTTCTATCTGATTCACGGCGACGTTACCTATACCGACGAGGCGTTGATTGAAAATAAATTGTCCGTGGTGTTTGAAGACTTGCCCGCCGCCCGCGACACGTTGAATCGCGTCCGCGCATTTATCAAGGCGAATCCGACCGTTTACCTGTCGACGCACACGCCCTACGGCTACGAAAATCTCGACGCGCAAAAAATAATGAGCCTCCCCGATGTTGAGGAAGCTCCTGCTGTTGAAGAAAAAGCCGACGCGCCCAAGGCGACCGGTACGAAATGGGTCTGCTCCGTTTGCGGCTACGAACATTTCGGCGACGAACCGCCCGCCGTTTGCCCGCGCTGCAAGCAACCCGCAAGTGCCTTCAGGAAAGCTTAAGCGTTTCATTCATGCTCCCGACGCGATAGCCTTGCAAATCCAACGTGACATATAAAAATCCCAACGATTTGAGTTTGTCGACGATTGACGCGCGCAAATCCATGAGACGCGGAAAATCTTCGGGCAAGACTTCAAGTCGCGCAAGATTGCCGTGCACTCGGACGCGCAGTTGATTAAAGCCCGCGCTTAACAGAAAATCTTCCGCCGCCTCGACGCGTGCAAGACCTTCTACGGTCAGCGGCTCGCCGTAGACGAAACGCGACGCCAAACACGCCATCGACGGCTTGTCGGCAGTCGGCAAATTCATTTCCCTTGACAGCTCGCGAATCTCCGCCTTTGACAAATCGGCGGCGACCAGCGGGCTTTTTATTTTGAGTTCGGCAAGTGCGCGCGCGCCGGGGCGGTAATCGTTCGCGTCGTCGGTGTTTGAGCCTTCGACCAAAACGCAACCGTCAGCCTCGGCAAGCCGCAGGAAGTTTTCAAACAGCGCACGCTTGCACAAGTAGCAACGATCGGCGGGGTTGGCTTTGACGCCCGCGACGTTGAGCACGTCCGCCGCGAAGACGATTTGACGAATGCCGTTGTCCGCGCAGAATTTTTTTGCGAAGTCCGATTCCCTGCGCGGCACGAAACAACTCGCCGCCGTCAAGGCAATGACGTTGTCGGCAAGCGTGTCGTGTGCGACGGCAAGCAGGAACGTCGAATCGACGCCGCCCGAAAATGCCACCGCCACTTTGCCGAGCCCGCGCAGATAAGTCTTGAGGTTGTCCAATTTCGTCACGTGAATCACTCCAAAAAAATCCCCGCGCTTGCGGCGGAGATGTAATAATTTTACTCGAATAAGTCCTTGAGCTTGTCGAAGAACGATTTTTTTTCGGGATTGTTCTTTGAGTCGGAGCCGTTGTCCTCGAATTCGCGCAAGAGTTTCTTTTGGCGAGCAGTGAGGTTTTTCGGCGTGAGAACTTTGATTGTAACGAACTCGTCGCCGCGCTCGTTGCCGCGCATGAAGGGAATGCCCTTGCCGCGAATCCTGAGCACCGAACCCGATTGCGTGCCTTCGGGTATCGTCAAATCGACTTTGCCGTCAATCGTCGGAGCCTCAATCGTCGCGCCCAACGCCGCCTGCACGAAGCTTATCGGGATTTCGCAATAAACGTCCTCGTCGTTGCGCGAAAAGATTTTGTGCGGCTTGATGTTGATGTAAACGTAAAGGTCGCCGGGTTGCCCGCCGCGTTCGCCCGCCTGACCGCCGCCGCTTATGCGAAGTCGTTGCCCCGCGTCGACGCCCTTGGGTATCGTGAGCTTGATTTCGCGTTCGACGCGAATCTTGCCCGCGCCGTGGCAGTGTTCGCAAGGATTCTTGACGATTTGACCCGTGCCGTGACAGCGTTCGCAAGGACGGGCGTTCGATATGACACCGAAGGGCGTGCGCGTGGTGGTCTGGCGCATACCAGTTCCGTGGCAGTCGGGGCATTCGTCGGGCGTGGTGCCCTTCGCCGCGCCGGTGCCGCCGCATTCGTCGCAAGTTTCCATGCGCGGAACTTTAATCGTCGTTTCCTTGCCGAACGCCGCATCCTCGAAAGCAAGCTGTAAATCGTAACGCAAGTCGGCACCTTTTTGAGGGCCGGACTTTTTGCGTGCACGCGCGCCGCCGCCGCCGAAGAATTGTTCAAAGATGTCGCCGAAGCCGAAACCGCCCGCGCCGCCGAAGATGTCGTTCATATTGATGTTGCCGGTGAAGCCGCCGCCCTGCCCGTATGCCGCGTTGGGGTCGATGAAGCCGAATTGGTCGTATTGCGCGCGCTTGTCCTTGTCTTTAAGCACGTCATACGCCTCGTTAATTTCCTTCATCTTGTCTTCGGCAACCTTTGGGTCGTCGCGATTCAAGTCGGGGTGATATTTGCGCGCCAATTTGCGGTAAGCCTTTTTAATCTCGTCGTCGGTCGAATTTTTGTTGACGCCGAGGATTTCGTAATAATCTTTCTTGCCCGCCATAAAATCATCTCCTTAAGTAAAAAACGGAGGAGAGAGTATTTGTCTCCCTCCCCTGCGAATTTTTAGGGAATTAGGGCATTAGGGAAGTAGGGAATTAGTACTACTTCCCTACCGCCCTGCTTCCCTATTTCCCTATTTCCCTTATTTCTTGGCGTCTGACCATTCGGCGTCGATAGTGCCGTCGTCGTCCTTTTTGTTCTGATTTTGTTGTTGCTGTTGCGTGAAGTCGGTATTGGGTTCGCCTTGAGGATTTGCCGCGCCCGATTTGTAAGCCGCCTCGCTGAGCTTGTACAGGGCTTGACGGACTTCTTCGGTGAGTTTCTTAAGTTCGTCGGTGTCAGCATTTTCGAGTTTGTCTTTGAGAACCTGCGCGGTGTTGCGAACGTCTTTAATCAGCGCGTCGTCGACTTTGCCTTCAAAATCCTTGCAAGTCTTTTCGGACTGGTAAACAACGTGTTCGGCGTCGTTCTTGGCGTCGGCGGCCTCGCGTTGCTTTTTGTCTTCGGCTTCGTGAGCGGCGGCCTCTTTAACCATGCGGTCGATGTCGTCTTTGCTCATGCCGCTGGACGATTGAATCGTAATTTTCTGTTCCTTGCCGGTTGATTTGTCCTTCGCGCTTACGTTGACGATACCGTTGCGGTCAATGTCGAAGGTAACTTCAATCTGCGGAATGCCGCGCGGCGCAGGCGGTATGTCGCTGAGCACAAAGCGTCCCAAAGTTTTGTTGCCGGCAGCCATTTCGCGTTCGCCCTGCAGGACGTGAATTTCGACGCTGGTTTGACCGTCCGCCGCCGTGGAGAAGACTTGCGATTTTTGCGTCGGGATGGTGGTGTTGCGTTCAATAATCTTGGTGCAGACGCCGCCGAGCGTTTCGATGCCGAGTGACAACGGCGTAACGTCGAGCAAAAGGATTTCGTTGCCCTTGCCGAATTCGCCGCTGAGCACGCCGCCTTGAATTGCCGCGCCGATAGAAACGCATTCGTCGGGGTTAATGCCCTTGGAAGGCTCTTTGCCGAGGATTTCGCGAATCGCGTTCTGAACGGCGGGGATTCTGCTTGAGCCGCCGACCAAAATGATTTTGTCGATGTCTTTGCCGGTCAAGCCCGCGTCCTTCATGGCGTTGCGCGTGGGTTCCATTGTGCGTTCAACGAGGTCGCGGGTGAGGTCGTCAAACTTTGCACGCGTCAACGTCAAGTCAAGGTGTTTCGGGCCGCTTGCGTCGGCGGTAATGAACGGCAGATTGATGTTCGTCGAAGTCATGGAGCTGAGTTCGATTTTTGCTTTTTCCGCCGCTTCGATAAGACGTTGCGCGCTCATTTTGTCTTTGGAAAGGTCGATACCGTTGTCGCGTTTGAATTCGCTGACCATCCAGTCCATAACCTTTTTGTCGAAGTCGTCGCCGCCCAGGTGCGTGTCGCCGCTGGTCGCCTTGACTTCAAAGGTGTGTTCGTCGAGTTCGAGGATTGACACGTCGAACGTACCGCCGCCGAGGTCGAATACCAAAATGGTTTCGTCGTTGTCCTTGTCGAGACCGTAAGCCAATGCCGCCGCCGTGGGCTCGTTGATTATGCGCAAGACTTCAAGCCCCGCGATTGTGCCGGCGTCTTTGGTTGCTTGACGTTGGCTGTCGTTGAAGTAAGCCGGAACGGTGATAACTGCCTGCGTGACGGTTTCGCCGAGGTAAGCTTCCGCGTCGGCTTTGAGCTTTTGCAAAATCATTGCGGAAATTTCGGGCGGCGTGTAGTTCTTGTCGTCGATTGAAACTTTGTAGCTTTCGCCCATGTGACGTTTGATTGACGAGATTGTTCTGTCGGGGTTGCTGACGGCTTGACGCTTCGCCAACTGACCGACGAGGCGTTGACCGTCTTTGGTGAAGCCGACAACCGAGGGCGTGATTCTGCTGCCTTCGGGGTTGGTGATAACCGTGGGTTCGCCACCTTCGATTACGCTGACGACGCTGTTTGTTGTACCTAAATCTATGCCAATGACTTTACTCATGATGAAGTTCTCCTTCCGTTAAGCATTGTTGACTACCTGTACCATACTGGGTCTGATAACTCTGCCGCGAGCGATGTAGCCGCGTTGGAGTTCGGCGGCTATCGTGCCGTCGGCTTTTGATTCGTCTTTGACTGTGCCGACCGCTTGATGATAATTCGGGTCGAAGGGCTTGCCTTGCGTTTCAATCGGCTCAAGCCCGTGCTTACCCATGACCGCAACGGTTTCCTGCCGAATCATTTCGATTCCCTTGCGCAACGTCTCAACGTCGGCTTGCTCGGCATTTTCTGCCGCCTGCGTCGCGCGACTCAAGTTGTCAAGGAGCGGGAGCAAATCTTTCAGGAACGCCTGTTCGATTACGTCCGCCAGTTCCGATTTTTCGCGCGCCGTTCGCTTGCGGAAGTTGTCGAAGTCCGCTTGCAATCTGATTATCCTGTCGTCCTTCGCGCCGAGTTCCGCTTTTAAGTTATCAAGTTCCGCCGCCGCGTCGACTTCGGGAGCCGCTTCGACTTCGGGCGCGGGTTGTTTCGATTGTAAATTTATTTCTGCGCTGTCGCCGTCCTCGTTGTCGATAATTACTTTTTTTTCGTCTGCCAAGTCGTTCACCTCTCTTTTGCGTGCAAACCTTAACACCAATTAGACAAAATGTCAAGTATTTTTTCTGCCGCCGACAAACTTTCAAACAAAAAACCCTCCGACGCACGCCGAAGGGAAAAACCGCCAGCAGATTATTTTTTCAGTTCAACAAGGTAACGAGCAAGGGCGTCCTGCCAAGTGGGCAAGCGTTCAAAGCCCGCCTCGTCAAGTGATTTTTTGCTGAGCCGCGAATTGAACGGACGCCGCGCAGGCGTAGGATATTCGGCGGTGGGAATGCCGTCGACTTCGACTTTTAAGCCGGCTTGCTTGAAAATTTCCCGCGTAAATTCCGCCCATGAGCAAAAGCCTTCGTTGGTCGCGTGATACGTGCCGTATTTTTCGGTCGCCATCATGTCCGCCAAGAGTTTCGCCAAATCGACGGTGTAAGTCGGGCTGCCGATCTGGTCGTTGACGACGTTGATTTTGTCCTTCGTCTGACCGAGCTTGAGCATTGTCTTGATAAAGTTGTGCCCGTTGATACCGAAGACCCAACTGGTGCGAACGATAAAATGCTTGTCGACGATTGCATTTACGGCGTCTTCGCCGAGCAATTTGCTGCGCCCGTAGACATTGACGGGTTTCTTTTCGTCGTCGACTTCATAAGGGATTTTGCCGTCGCCGCCGAAGACGTAATCGGTGCTTATGTAAATCATTTTCGCGCCGACTTCGCGGGCGGCCTCCGCAACCCAACGCGTGCCCATGCCGTTGACGGTGATTGCAAGTTCGGCTTCCGATTCGGCTTTGTCGACGGCGGTGTATGCCGCGCAGTGAGCAATGACGTCGGGCTTTTTGTCGAGGATGAAATTTTTCGCGCCGGCTTCGGTCGTGAGTTCAAGTTCTTCAAGCGACGGTGCAACGTATTCCACGCCGCGCTTTGTGAGTTCCTTCGCCAGGTCGAAACCGAGCTGTCCGAGTATTCCTGTGATTAAAACCATGCTTAAAGCCTCCGTTTAAATTATTGTATCGTGTCATTTTATGACGACGTTGATAAGCTTATTCGGGACGGCGATAATCTTGACGATTTGCTTGCCCGCCGTCAGCTCCGCGACACGCGGCAACGTCGGTGCCAACGTCTCAAGGTCAGCCTTGCTCAAGCCCACGGCGACGTTGATTCGATCACGGACTTTGCCGTTAATCTGAACGACGATTTCAACTTCGTCTTCAACGACAGCCGCCGCGTCGAAGGTCGGCCAATCTTGCTTGTGAACGTCGCCGTCGAATAATTGACTCCACAGCTCCGCCGAAATGTGCGGCACGAACGGCGCGAGCATCAATAGAAGGTCGCGGGCAAGTTCGCGAGCGAGCGTCGGATTAATCGGCTTGTCTTGGAAGGCGTGCATTGCGTTGACGAGCTCCATGAGCGCGCTTATCGCCGTGTTAAACGCAAAGCGGTCGCGAACGTCTTCCGTGACTTTTTTAATCGTCTTGTGCAACGTGCGCCGCAACGAAATTTCTTCCGCCGTCAAAGCCTGCGCGGCGTCGGACGATTTGATTGCGTCGGCGAAGATGTTCAGGATACGCCAAACGCGATTCAAAAAGCGGAACGAGCCTTGAACGCCTTCGTCGCTCCAATCGAGGTCGCGTTCGACGGGCGCGGCGAACAGGATAAACAAACGCGCCGTGTCCGCGCCGTATTTGCCGATAATCTCTTCGGGGCTGACGACGTTGCCGAGGGACTTGGACATCTTCGCGCCGTCCTTGATAACCATGCCCTGCGTCAACAGATTGGCAAACGGTTCGTCGTAGTCAAGCATACCGGCGTCGCGCAAAACCTTCGTGAAGAAACGCGAATACAGCAAATGAAGTATCGCGTGTTCAATGCCGCCGATGTATTGGTCGACGGGGCTCCAATAGTTTACCTTGTCGCGGGCGAAGGGCAGCTTATCGTTCTTCGGGTCGGTGTAGCGCATGTAGTACCAACTCGAACAAATGAACGTGTCCATCGTGTCGGTTTCGCGGTGAGCGTGACCGCCGCATTGCGGGCAAGTGCATTCGACGAAGTGTTTGCTCGTCGACAGCGGACTCAACGCACCCTGCTTAAACTCAACGTCGTCGGGCAGGTGAACGGGCAATTGATCTTCGGGCACGAGGACTTCGCCGCACTTGTCGCAGTAAATGACGGGAATCGGCGCGCCCCAATAACGTTGACGACTTATCAGCCAGTCGCGCAGACGATAGTTGACTTTGCGTTTGCCGAAGCCTTGAGCCTCCGCTTCGTCCATAATCGCCTTAAAGCCCGCGTCGAAGTCCATGCCCGTGAACTTGCCGGAATTAACCAAAACGCCTGCGTGTTCGACGTAAGCCGCGTCCATTTCGTCAAGCTTGAGCTCCGTGCCCTTGGGTTGCAGCGTCAAGATAATGTCGAGCCCGTATTTTTTCGCGAACATCCAATCGCGTTGGTCGCCCGAAGGAACGCCCATGACCGCGCCCGTGCCGTATTCAAATACAACGTAGTTTGTAATCCAAATCTGGACTTTGTTGCCGTTGAAGGGGTTGACGCAGTAAAAGCCCGTGAAAATGCCTTCCTTTTCGGATTCGCTTGACGTGCGTTCGATGTCGCTGTGAGCGCGGGCTTTGTCGACAAATTTCTGAAGTTCGTCGGCTTTCGGGCTGAGCGCAAGAATTTTTTTAACCAACGGGTGTTCGGGCGCGAGTGCAAGGAACGTTATGCCAAACGACGTATCGGGGCGCGTGGTGTAGACGGAAATTTTTTCGCCGAGTTCGGGCGCGTCCAAAGTAAGTTCCAAGCCTTCCGAGCGTCCGATCCAATTTTCCTGCATAGTCTTGACGCGAGCCGGCCAGCCCGTGAGCTTGTCAAGGTCGGCAAGCAATTCGTCGGCGTAGGCGGTGATTTTGAAGAACCATTGCGCGAGATTTTTTTTGTGGACTTCGGAATCGCAACGCCAGCACTTACCGTCGATAACTTGTTCGTTGGCGAGGACGGTGCCGCATTTGTCGCACCAGTTGACGGCGGCCTCTTTCTTGTAAGCGAGCCCGCGCTTGTAAAACAATTCAAACAGCCACTGCGTCCAACGATAATAATCTGCACGGCAAGTTTCGACTTCGCGGCTCCAATCGTAAGCGAGCCCCATTGCCTTTTGCTGAGCAGTCATGTTGCGGATGTTGGCGAACGTCCAGTTGCCGGGCTTAACGCCGTGAGCAATGGCGGCGTTTTCCGCGGGCATACCGAAGGCGTCGAATCCCATCGGGTGCAGGACGTTGTAACCCGCCATTGAGCGATAGCGCGCAACCACGTCACCGATTGAATAGTTGCGGACGTGACCCATGTGCAAGTTGCCCGAAGGATACGGGAACATTTCCAGCGCATAATATTTCGGGCGCGTCGAGTCTTCGGTCGTGCGGTAGTAGTCGGGCGCGTTCCAAACCGCTTGCCATTTCTTTTCGATTGCTTGAGGATTATATTTCTCCACGTAAAAGCCTCCTACTTAATGAAGTTAAGATAAATCGCCAACAGAATCAGCCCCGGCACTCCGAACACGCCGACAATCAGCGCGTGAATGAAAGTTATCTTAATCGTGATGAGGCCCGTCAAGTTTACGAGCCAGAGAATCACTCCGCCGACGATGCTGTTCCAAATGATTTTGAACGGCAACTCGATAAGGAAAATCAGTGCGGCGATTACAAGCACGCCCGCGATTAATCCGACGGCAGTTTCTATCATGGTTGAAGCCTCCTTTGCCATGTTGATTCGACGTGTTATAATAAAAAAAATTTTTGGAGGTGTCAATTCAATGAGCATACTTGGCGCGGCAGCAGTCCCGCATCCGCCGATAATCTTGCCTGAAATCGGGCGCGGCGAAGAATCAAAGATCTCGGCGACGACGGCGGCTTATGAAGAAGTAGCGCGACGAATCGTCGAACTCGACCCTGAAACGATTGTGATAACCAGCCCGCATTCGATAATGTACGCCGATTACTTCCACATATCGCCGGGCGAAGGCGCGGCGGGCACAATGGCGCAATTCCGCGCGCCGCAAGTCGCCATTGCCGTCAATTACGATGTCGAATTCGTGCAAAAGCTTACGTCGTCTGCAATGGCGGAAGGCGTGGCGGCAGGCACGTTAGGCGAACGCAACCCGTCACTCGACCACGGCACGATGATCCCGTTGCGTTTCCTGCAGAAGGCGGGGCTTGACTTTGAACGCGTGAAATTCATGCGTATCGGACTCAGCGGACTCTCCGCCGCCGACCATTACAAGTTCGGGCAGATTCTCGCGCACGTGTCCGACGAAATCGGGCGCAAAGTTTTCTTCCTTGCAAGCGGCGACTTGGCGCACAAACTCAAAGCCGACGGTCCTTACGGTTTCGTCAAGGAGGCTCCGATTTTCGACGAACAGGTAATGAACAATCTCGGCGGCGCGGACTTTTTCAGCCTGTTGACTATGGACGACAAAATTTGTTCGCGTGCGGCGGAATGCGGCTTGCGTTCGTTTTGGATTATGGCGGGCGCGTTGGATAAACTTGCCGTCGAAGCAGAGCGGTTGTCTTACGAAGGCACGTTCGGCGTGGGCTACGGCATTGTTTATTTCAACGTCGGCGCGGAAGACGATTCGCGCAATTTCGGCACGCAACTTGCTCAATACAAACTCGACGAGGCGGCAAAGCGTAAAGCCGGCGAAGATGCTTTCGTTAAGTTGGCACGCTACAGCCTTGAGACGTTCGTAAAGACGCACAAGCCCGCCGTGTTGCCCGACCATTTGCCCGAAGAGCTGATGAATCGTCGTGCGGGCGCGTTCGTCAGCTTGCACAAGGACGGCAACCTGCGCGGGTGTATCGGCACGATTATGGCGACGCAGGACAACCTTGCCGAGGAAATCATTCAGAACGCGATTTCGGCTTGTTCGCGAGACCCGCGCTTCGACCCCGTGAAGATTGAAGAGCTTGACGACATTGAATATAGCGTCGACGTTTTGGGCGAACCCGAACGCGTGTTCACGTTGCAAGATTTGGATGCGCGTCGCTACGGCGTGATAGTCGAAAACGACGGACGGCGCGGCTTGCTGTTGCCCGACCTCGAAGGCGTCGACACGCCCGAAGAACAAATCGCGATAGCCAAGCGCAAGGCGGGCATTCGTCCTGAGGAAAAAGTCGCGCTGTTCCGGTTTGAAGTTGTTCGCCACCACTAAGGAGGGCTTGTCATGAAAAAATTTTTCGCGGCGATTGTTGCGCTCGTCGTGTTAATGACTGCCGTTGCGCTCGCGGCTCCGCCGAAATACGACACGCCCTATATCGGCAACAGCTACAGAAAGACTTTCCACAAGCGCGATTGCCCGTCCGTTATCCAAATGAATCACGAAAATCAAGTGCCGTTCAAGTCTGTCGAAGAGGCTCTCAATGCGGGCTATTCTCCTTGCGGTAATTGTAAGCCGTGGACGCCGCCGAGGAGGTAACATGAAAAAATTTTTGTCAATCATCATTGCGATCGTCGTGCTTACGGCGTCCGTCGCTTCGGTGCTCGCGTCAAGCTACGTCGGCAACAGCAACAGCCGGAAATTTCACTACGCCGATTGCTCATACGCCCGCAAGATGAATCAAAAGAACAGCGTCTACTTCAACAGCCGCGAAGAGGCCGTTAAAGCCGGTTACGTCGCCTGCAAGCGTTGCAAGCCCTAAGGAGGTTTTCATTTGCGTATAATTTTCATGGGTACGCCCGATTTCGCCGTGCCCGCTCTCGACGCAATTAAATCCAACGTCGTCGCCGTCGTCACTCAGCCCGACAGACCCAAGGGGCGCGGTCACAAACTTCAGCCGCCGCCCGTCAAAATCTTCGCGCTGGAAAACAATCTGCCTGTCCTTCAGCCCGTCAAAGTTCGTGCGCCCGAAGTCATTGCGCAAATCGCCGACTTCAAACCCGATTTGATTGTCGTCGTCGCCTTCGGACAGATTTTGCCGCAAGCCCTGCTTGACGTGCCGCGTTTAGGTTGTATCAACGTCCACGCTTCGCTTTTGCCCAGGTATCGCGGAGCTGCGCCGATTGAGTGGGCGATTATCAACGGCGAAAAAGTCACGGGCGTCACGACAATGTTAATGAACGCCGGGCTCGACACGGGCGACATGTTGCTTAAGCGCGAAGTGCCGATTGGCGACGATATGATCTTGCCCGAATTGCGCGAACAACTTATGACGGCGGGCGCGGAGCTGTTGACGAAGACGCTCGACAAGCTCGAAACGATTCAGCCCGTCAAGCAGGACGATTCGCTTTCGACATACGCGCCGTTGCTCAAAAAGGACACGGGACTGATTGACTGGTCTAAGCCTGCGCGGGAAATTCATAATCTCGTTCGCGGATTGTACGGCTCGGCACGAGCGGGCAACTTCAAGATTTGGCGGACGCGACTCGCTGACGTTGACCTTGCGCCCACACAGATTAAAATCGTCAACCAAAAACTTTTCGTCGGGACGGGCGACGGCTCGCTTGAAATTTTGGAGATTCAAGCCCCGAATTCAAAGCGGCTCAATACGGGCGACTTCCTGCGCGGCTACAAGGGCGGTGACGACCTTTGGACGAACGCATAATCACGACGGGTGCCAAAACGGAAGACGATTGGCAATACAGCTTGCGCCCGCGCCGCTTGTCCGAATACATCGGGCAGGACAAGGCAAAGGCTAATCTGGCTGTCTTCGTCAAGGCGGCAGTCACACGTCGCGAAGCCCTCGACCACGTTTTATTGTACGGTCCGCCGGGGCTCGGCAAAACGACGCTCGCCGCGATTATTTCAAACGAACTCGGCGTCAACTTCCGTCAAACGTCCGGCCCGGCAATCGAACGCGCGGGCGACCTCGCCGCAATCCTTACCAACCTGCAGGAACGCGACGTGCTGTTTATCGACGAGATTCACCGCCTCAGCCGCCAAGTCGAAGAAATTCTTTATTCGGCAATGGAAGACTTCGCGCTCGACATCATTATCGGCAAAGGCCCGCGCGCGCGGAGCATTCGCGTCGACATTGCGCCGTTCACGCTGATTGGCGCGACGACCAAGGCAGGTTCGCTCTCGCCGCCGCTCAGAGACAGGTTCGGCGTCATCAGTCGCCTCGATTATTATTCAACGGACGCGCTCGTTGAAATCATCACGCGTGCCGCGCAGATTTTGCAGATACCGATTGAGGCGGGCGGCGCGGAAGAAATTGCCCGACGTTCACGCGGGACGCCGCGAATCGCCAACCGTTTGCTGAAACGCGTCCGCGACTTCGCGCAGGTTGAAGGTTCCGCCGCGATAACCGACGACATTGCAGACCGCGCGCTTTTGGCTTTGGAAGTCGACCGCGCAGGACTCGACCACACCGACCGCCGCCTGCTTGAAGCCATGATAAAAAAATTCGGCGGGCGTCCCGTGGGGCTGGACACGCTCGCCGCCGCTATCAGTGAAACGCGCGAAACGATTGAAGACATTTACGAACCGTATCTTTTGCAACTCGGATTCATCATGCGCACGCCGCGCGGTCGCATCGCCACGGAGGCCGCTTATCGTCATTTGGGCTTGCCATTCCCGAAAGCCGCCGCCAACGACACGCCGACGCTGTTCGACTTTGAAGACTGAATTACCGCCCGCCGATTGCGCGGGTTTTTTATACGTCGAAGTCAACGTCGATAATGCCTGCCGCGTAGGGCGCAACCTCGTACTGCTGGAAGATAAAGTGCACGTGAAGATTTTCGTCCCAATAAAAATCTGTCGGCAACTCTTTCAGCGGCAACACGTCATCGAACAGGAAAAGATTTTCGCGCGCGGCTTTGGCTTTGAGTTTTTGCGTGAGCCTGTCGCACAGTTCGCTGACGGGTATGCCCGCGCCCACGTCCGTCAAGTAGCTTACGTCCATAAGTTCGCCGCTCGACGTGTTGAAGTTCAGCGCGCGTTGATAAGTCGACGGGTGCGCCGCCATTTTGTAAAAGACGCTCTCGGTCATGACGACGCTCAAGATAACGGTGTTGCCCGCCTCGTTGCTGCCGATGTAAAAGCTCGTGTGAACGCCGCCGACTTCAAGGTTGTTCACCTGCGCGTTGCGATAAACGCCCGTGACGAAGCGGTCAACCTCCGCGACAATCGCCGCGTTGATTTTGCGTTCGACAGCCTTGTCGTCGACGTGAACCACGGGATAAATCAAATCACCGTTGCCGTTGAAGTGCGCGGGCTCGATCGTTGCCGCCGAACACGTCGCGCTTATCAACATCAGCAACGCTACCAAAAATTTTCTCATGCCAATCGCCTCCGTGAATATTACTTGCTTATGAAAATGATTCATGCTATATTAAATCGCCTGCCGCGCGGCGGGTCAAGTTTTTTGTTGTAAGGAGCTGTTTTTTTTGGTCATTATCATGAATCCGGAGGCGACTTCGCAAAACATCGACGAAGTCATTAAGGCGATAAAGAGCGTCGGGCTTGACGCGAAGATAATGGAAGGTGCGCAACAAAAAATCGTCGGCGTAATCGGCGACAAGACCAAGCTTGCGAGCGTGGCGATTGACGCGTTGCCGGGCGTTGAAAGTTCCGTTGCCATTTCCAAGAGCTACAAATTGGCGAGCCGCGAATTTCATCCGCAATCGAGCGTTGTCGAAGTGAGCGGCGTGAAAATCGGCGGCGGCGTGCCCGTGGTTATGGCTGGGCCTTGCGCCGTCGAAAGTCGCGAACAATTAATCAAGGCAGCGAAAATCGTCGCGGAGGGCGGTGCACGATTTCTGCGCGGCGGCGCGTACAAGCCGAGGACTTCGCCGTATTCGTTCCAAGGGCTTGAAGTCGAGGGCTTGAAGTATCTTGCCGAGGCGCGTGAAGTCACCGGGCTGAAAATCGTCACGGAAGTCACGACGGTCGAAGGAATCGCGCCCGTCGCCGAATACGCTGACATGTTGCAAATCGGCGCGCGCAATATGCAAAACTTCGGCTTGCTGAAAGAGGTCGGCAAGTGCAATCGTCCCGTCCTGCTCAAGCGCGGGCTGGCGGCGACAATCGACGAGTGGCTTAACGCCGCCGAATACATCATGAACGCGGGCAATCCGAACGTCGTCCTTTGCGAACGCGGTATTCGCACTTACGAGACCTACACGCGCAACACGTTGGACTTGTCTGCGGTGGCGGCGGTCAAGCACCTGTCACACCTGCCGATAATCGTCGACCCGTCGCACGGCACCGGCAAATGGCGCATGGTCAAACCCATGGCGTTGGCGGCTGTCGCAGCGGGCGCGGATGGCTTGATGATGGAAATGCACCCGAATCCCGCGCGGGCTCTGTCGGACGGTTCGCAATCGCTGACGCCCGAACACTATTGCAACGTCATGGGTGCCATAAAAAAGTTGGCAGCGTTCCTGCGCGACGAAAACTTAATCGGACTTGAGGAGGAATAATTTTGCGGCTTAGGAGAAAGCCTCACATTGATGAAAAATTACAAGCGTTCGCGGATTTCGTGACGGCACGCGACGACGTTCAACCGATTGTCAAGGACGCGACGCGCGAGCTTTACGTCGAACTCGGCACGGGCAAGGGCGACTTCATTACGGCAATCGCCGAACGCTGCCCGCAAATAAATTTTATCGGGCTTGAAGTCGAAGCGACCGTCGTATTGGCTACGGCGCGTAAGGTTCGCGAAAAGAACTTGACTAACGTCCGCCTGATTGTCTTCGACGTTGAAAACATTGCCGAAATCTTTGACGAAAACGCCGTCGACAGGCTGTACATAAATTTTTGCGACCCGTGGCCTAAGAAACGTCACGCCAAACGCCGCTTGACGCACGCGCGATTTTTGGAGCTGTACAAAAAAATTCTCAAGCCCGGCGGCGAAATTTACTTCAAGACGGACAATCGCGGGCTGTTCGATTTTTCGCTGGAGCAATTCGCGTTGGCGGGGCTGGACGTGCGCGACATGACCAACGACCTGCACGCCGCCGAGCCGCCCGAAAACATCCGCACCGAATACGAAACCAGATTCAGCGCGGAAGGTGTCCCGATTAATTTTTGTATAGTTACATTCGGCAACGTAGAAAACTGACGGTTACCGAGGCCGCCCAAGGATGGGCGGCCGACGCCGACGCTTTTGCGTGATGCAAAAACCGTCGGCGTCACCGGCTTAAAATCATCAGACGGCGCGGGTTGCGACCCTTCGCTCCGCGCGCAGCGGCGGCTTTCTTTGCTACTTTCTTTCGCCGCTGAAAGAAAGTAGATCCTAAACATGTAAATTCAGAGGAAACTTTATGGACAAAACTTTAACGCTTGGCATTGAAACGAGTTGCGACGAAACGGCGGCTGCCGTCTTGCGCGGCGGGCGGGATCTGTTGTCGAACGTCATATCGACGCAAATCCCGTTGCACCAAAAATTCGGCGGCGTCGTGCCCGAAATCGCGTCGCGCAAACATATCGTCAACATCATGCCCGTTATCGACGAGGCGTTGACAAAGGCGGGCGTCACTCTGCGCGACATAAATCAAATCGCCGTGACCTTCGGACCGGGCTTGGCGGGTGCATTGCTTGTCGGTTTGAGCGCGGCTAAGTCGTTGGCTTACGCGCTAAAAATCCCGCTTATCGCCGTCAACCACTTGGAAGGGCACATCTTCGCGAACTTCCTCAGCGCGCCGCAACTTGAACCGCCATTCCTGTCGCTGGTCGTTTCGGGCGGACACACCGCGTTGATTAACATGACGGACTACAATCGCTTTGAACTGTTGGGACAATCACGCGACGACGCGGCGGGCGAGGCGTTCGACAAAATCGCGCGCGTCATGGGCTTACCGTATCCCGGCGGCCCCGAAATCGACAAGCTTGCCAAAAGCGGCGACCCCGACGCGATAACCTTTCCGCACCCGAAGGTTACGGGCTACGACTTCAGTTTCAGCGGGCTCAAGTCTGCCGTTCTCAACTACCTGAATACCGCGCAGATGAAGGGCGATTCGATTGACGCGGCGGACGTGGCGGCGAGCTTCCAAAAGACCGTCGTCGACACACTTGCCGAAAAAACTTTGGCGGCGGCGGAAGAATTCAACTTGAACAAAATCGTTTTGGCGGGCGGCGTCGCGGCGAATTCGTCACTGGAAAAAACTTTGCGCACGGCTTGCGAACGGCGCGGGCTTGAATTCTATTACCCGTCGAAAATCCTTTGTACCGACAACGCCGCAATGATCGCTTGTCGCGGCTACTACCAAAACACTTTCGCCGACTCGACGCTCAACGCCGTCCCGAACTTAGGACTTTAAGGAGACATTATGACTGAACTCAAGAGCCTTGGCAAAATCACGGCTTACAAATACGATTACGCGCCCGAATTCTTGGAGGCGATACCCAACGCCAACAGCAGGCGCAATTATTTCGTGACGCTCACAAGCGACGAATTTACTTGCCTGTGCCCGATAACTCATCAGCCTGACTACGCAACGATTAAAATCCGTTACATTCCCGACGCCAAACTTGTCGAGAGCAAAAGCCTCAAGCTGTACCTGACGAGCTTTCGCAATCACGGCACCTTTCACGAGACCGTTGTCAACACGATTGCCGACGATTTGATTAAACTGCTTGAGCCGCGTTATCTTGAAGTCGAAGGACTGTTCAGCGTTCGCGGCGGCATTTCAATCGTGCCGTTCGTCAACTACGGGCGCGGCGAATTCGAGGAGCTTGCGCGCAAACGCTTGGCTGAACGTCATGATTAAACAGAAACGACTTGCGCTTATAAACGACGTGACGGGCTTCGGGCGGTGTTCCGTGACGGTCGAGTTGCCGATAATTTCCGCGCTGAAAATTCAAGTATGCCCGTTGCCGACGGCTTTGCTCAGCGTGCACACCGGCTTTAAAGATTATTTTATGGATGACTTCACCGACCGCATGAACGCCTACGCCGACAGCTGGAAACGCAACAATCTGACGTTCGACGCCGTGGCGACGGGCTTTCTCGGTTCCGCCGCGCAGATTGAAATCGTTCGTCGCGTCATAAGGGATTTCCCTGCCGTCGTGATAATCGATCCCGTTATGGGCGACCACGGCAAGATTTATAAATCGTACACGCGCGAGATGTGCCGACGTATGCGCGAGCTGTTGGAGTTCGCCGACCTTGTCACGCCAAATCTTACCGAAGCTTGCGAACTGTTGGGCGTGCCGTATCCCGAAGGCGGCGTCGTGAGCGATTCGGAACTTGCGACGATGGCGGCGAACATTGCGGCGAAGACACGTGGCGGGCGCGTCGTGATAACCGGCGTGACGTTGGAGACGGGCGACCGCGACGACATCGCCAACTTTATCTTCGACGGCGGGCAAGCGGACATTGTGACTTCGCGGCGCGTGGGCGGCGACCGTTCTGGCAGCGGCGACGTGTTCTTTGCGGTTGCGGCGGCGTCTTGGCTCAACGGCAACACTTTGACGGACGCGACACGCAAGGCGGCGGATTTCGTCGGCAAATGCATTGCGCACGCCGAACGCCTTGACTTGCCGTGGAATTGGGGCTTGCCGTTTGAAGAATTCTTGACCGAATTGGGTTGATTGCATGAAAAAAATTCTTCAACTTATAATCTTACCACTTATAATCTTACCACTTATAATCTTGCCACTTATAACGGGTTGCGGGCAAGAGGATACGCCCGAAGCCGCACTCAACGACATCCGGCTCGCGCTTGCCGAACGCGATTCGGTTAAGCTCGCCGCTCGCGCAGATTTGAACGCGTTCTTCGCCGAAACCTACGACGCGACGACCGTTGAGCTTGCCAAACGATACGATGACTATCAAGCCAAATATCCCGACGACCCGTACTTTCAACACAGCGCGGAATTTTTGACAACCTACAACGCCGAATATCGTGAGCGGCATTTGAACTTCCTGCGCGGCGTGAGCGATTCGTTCTTCGCGAAGATGCCCGAACCCGACATGCCCGAAGACAATCCGACGGCTTACGTTGCCAATGAATTTGAAAAGATTCGCGCCGCAACCAACGCCACTGTCAAGGAGACGCGCATTGCCGACGATAAGGCGACCGTTGTCCTCGACGTGCAGGGCGACAACTCTTTGCGCGGACAATTCATCGGGCAGCTGACGTTTGAGCTCGGCTTTCACCGCGACGCCGACAACCGCTGGCACTTCGACGCGATAGAAAATCTCGACGCCTTGACACCGACGCTTGTCGACAAGGCGGAACTCGTCTGGATAACTTTCCAATGAAAAAATTCCTTGCCTTTAAGTCGGCTCGACGTGTTATAATCGGCGCGTGGTGAACTACTCCCGCCTACGCTACGCTTAGAGGCGGGAGCTTCCTGAATCATCGAGGTTGCGCCGAAGGTTGCGTCTTATTTCCTCTCATACAGGCTTTACTTTCCGCAGTTCCTGCGGTAGAAAAT
>Ga0310697_10000594_pt1 | contig 47334 bp, 45 predicted proteins | sample 172DNAGHGlowgp2_FD_203883 | JGI IMG/M metagenome (GOLD analysis project Ga0310697, IMG submission 203883) | Sheep rumen microbial communities from Palmerston North, Manawatu-Wanganui, New Zealand - 1728 DNA GHGlow gp2 (v2) (version 2) | ecosystem: Host-associated > Mammals > Digestive system >...
GGCATGCTGCGGGCAATTATTGATAGTTTCTCGAAGGGAGGCTCAATTCCCACAGGCGCGCCTACCCGTAGCCTTTGGGATGATGTGCGCGAACTGGATGATGTCCGCTTCACCATTGCAACCGATGTCACTAATCCACTCTGTGGCGAAAATGGCGCAGCCTATGTCTTTGGCCCGCAAAAGTTCGCGCAGGTCAAGGGGGCTACACCTGACTTGATCGAAGCCCTTGATGCTCGCGCCAAGCGCTTTGCAGAGGCCTCTGCAAAGCATCTGGGGCGCGACTGCCAAAACAAGCCTGGAGCTGGCGCTGCAGGAGGACTTGGCTATGCATTCCTACAGTACATGAATGCAGAATGCCGGTCAGGCATCGACCTCCTGTTGGATACCATTCATTTCGATGACCTGTTGCAAGATGCCGATCTCGTTATTACGGGCGAAGGCTCTGCTGACCGTCAGACGCTCATGGGCAAATTGCCCTTTGGCATCCTGCAACGGGCAAAGCGGCAGAACATCCCTGTTATGCTCATAGCCGGTCGCATAGCTGACGAACAACTCCTCCTCGATGCCGGCTTCTCCCATGTCGCTTGCATAAACCCTCCTGGCCTACCCCTTGAAATCGCCATGCAACCCGCAACAGCAAAAGAAAACATCAGAAAAACGATAACACCCCGGACCTTTGATGGTCCGAGGGTTCCTATTTAAAAGAGCGACAGGAGGAGCGGTTGCATCCCCCTTTGAAGGGGGCCTTGGGGGTAGCGCCCCTCTTTTGGTTCGTTTTCTCGGAGCGAGCGAGAAAATGAACAATACCTTTTGCTTCTTTTTTAAAAAGAAGGCAGGTGTTAACCGTAGTACTGCTTGTACCACTCCGCAAACTTGCGAAGTCCTTCTCGCAACGTAATCTTGGGCGTAAATCCGAAGTCCCTTTCCAGTGCACTTGCATCCGCATAAGTCGTGGGAACATCTCCTGGCTGCATCGGTACCAGTTGCTTGTGGGCCTCGAAATCGAAGTCCTCTGGCAACACACCTGCCCTTACAAGTTCCTCCTGCAGAATCTGCACAAAGTCCAGCAGACTCTCAGGCTGCCCACCTCCGATATTATATACAGCATAAGGCGGAACGGGCAATCCATCCTCACCAGTCTTTCGCTCAGGAGCACCCTGCATCACGCGATAAACACCCTCCACGATGTCATCCACATACGTGAAGTCTCTGCGACAGTTGCCATAGTTGAATATCTGGATGGTCTCGCCGCGAAGCAACTTATTCGTAAACCCGAAGTACGCCATGTCAGGTCTTCCCGCAGGTCCATACACCGTGAAGAATCGCAATCCCGTTGTTGGAATATTATACAGTTTCGAGTAGCAGTGCGCAAACAACTCATTACTCTTCTTCGTAGCAGCATAGAGCGACACAGGATTGTCCACCCTGTCATCAGTCGAGAACGGCACTTTCTTATTGCCGCCATACACAGAACTACTAGAAGCATAAACCAAATGCTCCACGGGGTGATGCCGACACGCCTCGAGGATATTGTAGAATCCGATCATGTTCGATTGGATGTAAGCATCGGGATTGGTAATCGAGTACCTTACCCCCGCCTGTGCAGCCAGATTCACCACCACATCAAACTGGTACTCAGCAAACAGCTTATCAATCAAAGCCTTATCCGCCAGATCCCCCTTGATAAAGTGAAACCCGACAGGGCAGCTGACAGGGGACAGGTTCCTGTCATGTTGCAATGCGTCAGCGAGCATCCTGACAGGAACCTGTCCCCTGTCAGAAAGTTCCTTCAACCTATATTCCTTCAGCGAAGGATCATAATAGTCGTTCATATTATCGAGGCCCACGATAGTGCCCTCACTCATTTCTGCAAGCAACCTCTTCACCAGGTTCGACCCAATAAATCCCGCCGCCCCTGTTACAAGAATCGTTTTCCCATTCAAATCAATTCTTTCCATATTTATTTATTTTATGTTTCTTTTTTAATGGTGGCTCCTCGCCCCCATACCCCTCGGTGTTTTCAAGGGTATAGATGATTATCATCACCCCGACCCTTTGATGGGTCGAGGGTACCTATTTAAAAGAGCGACAGGAGGAGCGGTTGCATCCCCCTTTGAACTCTTGGAGCAGTGAGTGCCATCAAGCTCGCTTGTTTGGCCGAGTCGTGACAAGAGTCAACGACGTTAAGGGGGCCTTGGGGGTAGCGCCCCTCTTTTGGTTCGTTTTCTCGGAGCGAGCGAGAAAATGAATAAACTATCCAAACCTCCGTTTGGCCTCTTCGTAGGTGTCGATTGACCCAATGTCAAATCGCCCCGCTGTCATTGGCCACGCATGCATGATGGTATGCTCCACCATATAGTGAGCAAGATTCCCTGGCGCATCCTTCCCACACCCATTCTCAACGGAATGTCTCACCAGTTCCAGATCTTGGCGAAGATAGATGTAGAACGGAGGCACAGCCCAGTGACTCTTCGGCACTTGAGGCTTCTCCTCCATGCCCAGTACCCGATGATGCTCATCCAGTTCCACAACACCTGTGCGCTGTAGCTTCTCTATTGAAGGCTGCTCATGACACATGATGCAGCTTGTCCCCTTGGCCTTAGCAAAGTCCACGAACTCCTGGAAGCTGAAGAATAGCAAGTTATCCGCTGCCACCACTAATAAGTCATCATTGATCTGAAGCTTGTCCATCGCGAAGAGGAGATCACAGACCGCCCCCAGTCTGGTTTCATTCGTCTCAGTCCCATCATCCACAATAGTGATGGGCTTGCCTGGTAATCTCTCACCTCTATCTTTCGCCCATTCGCGAAAGATATCCGCGAACTTATGATTCGTGATGATAATATGCTCATCAATCTCCGGAATCTGGTCGATATCATCCAGCATTCTGCCCAGGATGGTGTTCTCCCCTATCTTGAGCAGAGGCTTGGGGAAGTTTCTGGTCAGTTTCCCCAATCTGGTGGCATACCCAGCCGCTATAACTATATTCTTCATCTGATTGCAAATTTGGCGCAAAGATACAAAAAATTGGCGAAAAAAGCAGAAAGATCAAAAAATAATTGTATTTTTGCATCCAAAACAATCCGTAGTATGCAGTATCATATTTTCGCCCCCTATCGCGTTTGCCCTTTGGGCGCGCATGTCGATCATCAGCATGGTCTCGTCACAGGTTTTGCCATCGATAAAGGAGTCGACCTCTGGTTCGACATTGCTCCCGATGCCCATGTGCATCTGGAATCCAAGACCTTCGAAGGCTTGGTCGATTTCGAGATCGACTCCCCCACTCAGGTCAAGGAGCGTCATTGGGGCGATTATGCCCGCGGTGCCAAATTTGCCCTCCGCAAGCGTTTCGAGCTGAAGCACGGCATCAATGGCGTCATTCAGGGCTCCCTGCCCATTGGTGGTCTCAGCTCCAGTGCTGCTGTGCTCATCGCCTATGTCATGGCCTTTGCCAAGGCCAACGATATCACCCTCCAGCCCTTCGAGGTGGTCAAGATTGCCTCCGAGGCTGAGCGCGAGTATATCGGTCTCAACAACGGTCTGCTCGATCAGGCCTGTATCGCCCTGGGCCAGGCCGATGGTCTGCTCTTCCTCGATTGCGATAGTAACGAGTGGCGCGTCATCAAGCGTCATCCCGATATGCCCGAGTTCGAGATCGGCATTTTCTTCTCCGGACTCACGCGTAGTCTTGTGAATAGCGATTACAATCTGCGCGTGTATGAGTGTAAGACCGCCGCTTGGAATATGCTCGCCTATACCGACCAGCCCCTGAAGACCTTCGACAAGACCTTCCTGCGCGATATTCCCAAGGCCACGTTCGAGAAGACCCGCATAGCCATGCCAGCCCGTTTTGCCCGCAGAGCCGAGCATTTCTATTCCGAGTATCGTCGTGTGCGTCAGGGTGTCACAGCCTGGGAGACAGGCAATCTCAAGCTCTTCGGCAAACTCTCTTTCGACTCTTGCGAGAGCTCCATCCACAACTACGAGTGTGGCTCGCCCGAGCTCATTGCCATCTATGAGATTATGCGCTCCCTGCCAGGTATTTATGGCGGTCGCTTCTCAGGTGCAGGCTTCAAGGGTGCCTGTATTGCCTTGGTCGATCCCCAGTACAAGGAGTCTATCGAGCGCGAACTCACTGCCCGCTATCTCGAGCAGTTCCCCGAGTACGAGCGCACCTTCCAGATCCACTGGGTTCACCCCTCTCCCCCCGCTAGATTCTTGGATCTTTAAAAGTTATCTGCTTTTATCTGGAAATAGCTCTGCGGATGATCACAGGTAGGACAAACCTCGGGAGCTTTCTTACCAATGACGATATGTCCGCAGTTGCTGCACTGCCAGATGACATCACCCTCGCGAGAGAACACTACTGCATCCTCGATGTTCTTCAACAACTTACGATAGCGCTCTTCGTGGTGCTTCTCGATAGCGCCTACCAGTTCGAACTTCGCGGCAATCTCGTCAAAGCCCTCTTCGCGAGCCTCCTGGGCCATACGGGCATACATATCCGTCCACTCGAAGTTCTCGCCATTGGCAGCATCAGCCAGATTAGCCTTCGTATCGCTTACACTACCACCATTCAGGTACTTATACCACATCTTGGCGTGCTCCTTCTCATTAGCAGCTGTCTCCTCAAAGATAGCAGCAATCTGCACAAATCCATCTTTCTTGGCGCGTGATGCAAAATACGTGTACTTGTTTCTCGCCATACTCTCGCCAGCAAAAGCCTCCTTGAGGTTCTGCTCAGTCTTTGTTCCTTTCAGTTCTTTCATAAGTTTTGTTTTTGTTAGTTATAACTATATCATGCTGCAAGGTCGGTGCAGCCCGAGCTCGCAATCGTTCACGATTGCAAATATACAAAATATTATTCATATAGTTGTAATACTACAACCTTTTTTAACTTCTTTGGATCAGTCGTCCCTCCGGAGGGGGCCACATAAAAAAAACACCCCGGACCTTTGATGGTCCGAGGGTTCCTATTTAGAAGTATTCCGCACCAGCATAACCTTTGGTTACAAATGGATTTTGCATACGCTTTTTCGTTGTTTTATTACACCTTCCTGGCTGCAAAGATAAACAATTATTTCATTCCAGCAAAGAATTTTATCAAAAAAGTGATAATCATAAATATGATAATCCCATAATTGGGGGCTCCTCGCCCCCACCCCTCGGTGTTTTCAGGTATTATATTATGGTAGCCCTCCGGAGGGGGCCACATAAGAATATAAACAGGTTCTTTGATGGTTCTGTTTACCTTAATGAGATCTGAAAAAGTGCGGTCTTCCCGCTTTTTCAGTTAAGTCTCTTGCCCGCTCGACTTTGTCGCTTGCTACCAGAGGGACGCAAGTTATTTTCGTTTCAATATCGTTTTACTGTCGTACACATCTTCTGTATCATCTAAACAAAAGCCTTGAACTGCCATCCGCCAACGCACAATTATCATTGAAGCACAACATATAGTGCTCCGCCATTGTTTCGTATTACAGTTCCTTGTTTGTCATATTATTTGTGGTTACTTACGCACATAATTATAAAAGTCTACTTAGGATATTTATCTCTGATTTTAATGGCCTCTTCAACCCACTCCTCTATATGCTGTCTAATATAGGAATATACATTGTCACTATGCATATATGGAGGATCATAAGCCTTACAAACTTCACTCATCTTAATATCATTGCTATCATAAGGACTATTGCGCTCTGCAATATAATTCATCGTCTTATCAATATAAAATGCATCAAAAGGATTTCTTCCTTTTTTCGACTGTTCTTGCATTGCATTTTTCAAACCATGTATATAAATACCAACCACGCCTTTGCCAGATTTCCAAGCATGTTTAATTTCATATTTACACCATTCTCTTGAATATGTATCTTCACCGATTAGCACAACCACACACGAGCGCCAAGCCATTGTACTCTGTATCCAATTCTCAATAGCAGTATTACCTTTTTTCTTAACTTCTTCCCATCCATTTGCAGATACAGGTGTATTACCTTCAACCATACCCATATTTTTAACTTGGGCCGCCCGCCAACTATCCTTATTATAGTGAAAGCTATAAAAAACTTGTCTCTTTGCCATAATTCCTTTTGCTTTTAATTATTTTCAACTATTGTCTTCAGGTTTTTCTTAATATCATATGCAGCAATATTCTCCTTAATCCGTTCGACACGCTGCAAATTTCCTTCAACATCTGCAACGAAATCATCCCATTTTACACTTGGAATATATGAAGACTCTCCTGTTTCTGGACGACTATTAGCCGAATGATGAGGACATGTAGAATAAGTATGAATAAAACGATTAAACATATTTACTGATAAAACCTTAAATAATCTTCCTGTATTCAAAGTACGTGTATTGCAATATGGACAAGTATGTTCTTTTATATAATACTCATAACTATTATTCGCATCAGGAAGGACTATAGCCATTAAGGCATTTGTTTTACTGGTTCTACCCTCTCTGGATTGTTCCCTTAATGAATACGAAATTTCCCAAGGAATCCATTGTTCTGTTTCTGGTAACGAAGGATCTTTCATATTTGGTGAAATCAAGACTAACGTAATGGAACTATCATAAATCTTATTACCAAGAATAGATTGAATAGTTGTATCTTCTAGAACGCTCATATCTTCACCATCTTTTTCCCCCTTATTTATATTATCTTCACCTATAAGTATTTGTAACTGATCCACATAATCACGCACCCTTGTACTTCGATTCTGCAAATACCAAATATGATACATCTGTCTAACATCTGTATCTTTATATTTGTATGATATAAATATCTTTCTGCCCATACACTAATACACTATTGTTATACAACCCTTAGATCTCATAATCAATCCTCCAATAAATAATAAGATAACAATAGTACCATATAGCCAACCTATCGTCTTTGAGAAAAATGTACTCCATAGGCAATATTTACAATTTGTATAATTTTGTATTGGCATAGAGAAGAGTGAAATCTCAGAATCATCTGGCAAGACGTCATCATATAGTTTCCTAAATTTTCTTTCTTGTTGCAGATAATATGCATCTAAATACCAAAAAAGTAATGTTGGTATTATTGCCACAAAAAAATAAGTCACATTATTGCCACTTGCATACAATGCTAACAATGCTGCTACAATCGTTATCATCCATTCCTTTATTTGGAATGAGTTTGTATTCATTCGATTAATAATGTTTTGAATGAGCTCCAAATGCTGAATCTTTTCTTGTTCCATATTATTAACGTTTTAACCATTCTACTAATGAAATTCTATTACCTTCATATTCCACATAACAACCAGAAAGAATATATTCATAATCTGATTTTATCACTGGATAAATTTGGAGATATTCACTGCCTGAATAAATATCTCTGCGTTTTTGAGTGATAGGCATAATTGCAATATTATCCAAATATTTTTGAGCATCACCATAACCAAGTTCCCAATTACACCATTTAGATGCAATAGCCCCTTCTGTTGCGAGCAAAATAAATTTTTTATTCTCTTTTATCTTTTCCTTTATTCTGCGTGCAGTGTCACCACATGTTTCTTTAGGCATACCTTCATCCAACCAATCAACATATATAGATATTCCTAAATTCTTTAATATGCATATAACATCCTCAAGAACTGTCACTTCATCATGTTTATGTGATAGAAAAACTGTTATTCCTTGTGAGGGGACACCATTGTTTCTCATACTCCTTGCTTCATTAAGAATCGTTGTACAGTTGGAGTCCTCTCTAACTTTCTTAAGTTGCTCTTTAGATAACATATAATCTGCCATATCATTATTGTTTTAAGTTTCCCATCTTCGCCAAAAGCAAAGACTGTAATTCTGCTAATTTCGAGTTTTCTTCTTTCCGAGAAATTATTTGCTTTCGAATATTGTCGGTTATTTCTTGGTACTGTGCTATATCCTGCTTTGGTGGAATAAGCAACGGATATTTCATTATCCATTCTTTATCGCCTCTTGGCATCTTCACCCCATTACTCCCCGCCATTACATAGTCAAAGAATACATCTTGTTCAAGGGTATAAAAAAGCATAGAAGCATTAAATATGTCTTTTGCTCTAAAACACAAAACATCATTAGAAGATGCCCCACAGAAAGAAGCACGCCAAATCTTTTTGAAGTATGGTCGGATATTTGAAACGAGAACATCATCAATTTGAAAATACGTTCCTCTACCTTCATCAGGTTTATTTGTAGATATCACTATCCCCTGTTTATCTTTGAGCATATTTTCAGTAGCAATATATACCGATTCCTCTATATCTGCCAAAGAGATTTTCTCTTCAACATATTGGGCCACTTCTCCCAAAGCTCCCATTCGCCAACCAACAGGAAGATTTTCCTTATCAATGTTATTGACAAACATTTTGCGATAGAGGGCTTGGGCAGTGGCTTCGAGGTTCTGAATCATTTGCTCGTTGAGGTGAATGCGCTTGGTTAGTGTTTCGTATTCCTCTACGATTTCACGTTGGCGTTCTATTGAGGGAATGGGCAGCGTCATATTACAGAAATCTTCCCATGTCAAACCGCCACGCACACCACCAACAGCATAACAACTTGCTTCACGATCGAACTCACTACGAGAGAACCACATCAACAAGTATTGGGGTAACAATTCCGTTTTGTCGATGACTTCAAACATCGGATAGGCAGGCGACATAATGGCCCCATCTTCTTCAAACATAGCAATTGGCATCTTTCCGTCGCGACTCACCTGCATTAAACTACAAGCAAACTGCCCACGACGAATAACCTTATAGTTTGAGAGGTCGGTGCCTATAACATTAGCCACCGATGGAATGAATGCCTTGTCAATCGTAAGACCAACAAGTTTCGTAACCTTCAACTCCCGATTACGAACATTCACCTCTCTAATATAGTCGCCTAAACGTTTATATATTGTCATCTGAATTCTATATCTTTTACTATCTCGTCGTAATTCTGGCCCTTTACGTATCCATGCTTTACTTTATTAAAAGCAATCTCATCAAGTAGACCACGCTTCAGCAAGCCAACAATATCACTCTTTGCTGTAGTAGCAGTTACCATAAACTTGTTCTGGAGATCCTTTACTGTTAACACTTCTTTGGGATTCTCCATATACATCCGGATAATCTGAGCCTGACGCTCGTTGATATCACCTAACCGTAGGAAAGTATTGGCCAGCATTCTCTCATCCTGCTTTTTCTTGATGTAGTTTTGCAACTGCTTAAATGATTGGTCTAGTACTTTCAGATTGTAAGCGATGAAATAGCCCAAATCATTGTAATCGGCTTCTACATACTGATATGCCTTTTCATACGACTTCTTCGACATGGCAATAACACGAGATATGGAGAGATATTCCGTCAACCAATAACCCTGCTTCAACATATACCAATAGAACAATGCACGAGCCGTTCTGCCATTTCCGTCAATAAACGGGTGCATATAGGCCACCATAAAATGGATGATGATGCCACGAATAATGGGATGGACAAATACTCTTGCGTTTGTCTCATTGAAGTATTTACACAATTCCTTTAGGAACGTTGGTAATTCTTCGAAAGAGGGTGGTGTGTGGACCACCTCATGCGTGATACCATCTTCTACCACAACTTCGTTATTCATACGAAGTCTTCCTGCATCTTTTGAATCGTTCAATGTGTTTTCCGTCATCAAATGATGGATATGTAACACTAATTCTGGTGTAAGTGGCGTTTGTTTGTTCTCTACAATAAAGCGGATGGTTTGATAGTTGTTGACTATCATTTGCTGAGACTTGTCTTTAGGAGATATTTGCCTCCGAAGCATATCCTTTGCCACTTTTCGAGTAGTAGCTGCCCCTTCCATCTGACTGGAATAAATGGCTTCTTCCATCAGTGAACTAACCAAATAACGCTCCCTGTTGTCATTAGGAATAACTGAAGTGTTCTCCCAAGAACCGCCGAAGTTCATATCAAACTCATGACATAATCTCTGCATCTTATTGGTTAGACCAAATGACAAGCAGTATTTATCCCATGTAAAGACCGTAGCAGAAATACGGGATGCTTTTACCCTCAACCATAAATCTTTAGCAGAGGAACAACTTTCTGGAAGTTTTTTGTATTTAACAGTGTCCCAATACTCATAGTCGTCGTTAATTCTGTCAATTAACGCACTTAACTTCTCGTCAGGTCTCTTGGACTTGTCAAGCATCACTGCAGCCAGATCTTGGTCTGTTATAATAGGAGGTCTTTCTATCATATACCTTAATATTTATTTCTAGGTGCAAATATATACAATTCATTCCAATCTTGCAAGGATTGGAAAGAATTTGTTTGAATATATGCGATTATTTAAGCATTTATAACATTACGATTCTTTCCAATTCTTTAAAAACTGGAAAGAATCATAATGTGTAGCCTAACTTCTCAAAGAGGGCTTTTAGTTCCTGTTTGCTTGCTTCTTCCTGTTACACAATTCGCTGATTTACAAAGCAAAACATTTCAAAATCATTTCATGGCATCTCAAATTCTGAATCCCCAAACGGATCATGGGATTGTTTTGTGATCCAGTCCAAACGCCTTAATCGTTTTAATCAATCCATCTTTAGCCCTTACGGGAAGGCGCTGGATCCCCAACGCCTTTTTTATCTTCTGATTCGAAGAAACATAATTCTCCGTCAATTTCTGAAGTCGCTCGGGATTCAGAGGTAGATGCAATATTCCCCCTATTTTTGCAACACCTTCCATCAATCCGCGAGGTATTCTCCAGATATGCGCCCTCTTTCCCAAGACAGAGCAGATAATCTCTATGAGCTCATTGGTCGAAACAGTCTCATCATCATTGATGTTGTAGATACCACTCTCCACATCTTTTGTCAACAACCCTTTAATAATAAAGCAGAGATTATCTATCGATGTAAACGTCCGCTTATTCTCGAATGCACCCAGTGGCCAAGGGATTCCCTTCTTCACCACTCCATACAGCAGATTCAGATTCCCCTTATTCCCCGGCCCATGAATCATACACGGCCTCAGGATATACACAGATTTGCCTTTATTAATTCTTAATTCTTCATTATTCATTATAGCGGTCTCCGCCGCTATTTTACTCTCCCCATAAGGTCCCACTGGCTTTGGCTCTACATCCTCATCCACATACTCCCCCTCTACCTTATCAGCCGCCGCTTTTACCGAACTAAAGAATATAAACTTCTTGGCCTTCGATGCCAAGAAATAATCATACGCTCTCTTTGTCAGTTCTGTATTCACTTGGAAATACGCCTCAGCCCTGCTCTGATTCTTTGTGTCATGAGCCTTACCTGCCAGATGGATAATCGCATCCACCTCTGGTATCAAGCCATTCCCCAGTTCATCCCATGAGAAAGTCTTTACCACTCCCTCTTTCTCGGGACTGATTATATCCAGCCCATATATCTCATGATCTTTCGATAGAGCCATCACCAGATTCGCCCCTACGAAACCATGTATGCCTGTTATTAATAATCGCATCTCCCTTCTATGACCTCCCAATTGATGATCTGCCAAAGGGCAGCCAGATGATCTGGCCTGCGGTTCTGATAATCCAGATAATACGCATGCTCCCATACATCGAATGTCAGCAGTGGCTTTAAGCCCTTCTGAATGGGATTGGCAGCATTAGCCTCCTGTGTAATCACAAGCTTACCATCCTTGTCAGCCGATAGCCATACCCAGCCAGAGCCAAACAGCGTAGCTCCCTTCTTCTGAAACTCCTCCTTGAATGCCTCAAACGAACCGAAGTCACGAACGATGGCCTCAGCGAGCTTTCCCTTAGGAGCATTGTCGGCCTTAGGTGCGGTACGCTCGGCTTTGCCGCTTCGCTTGTCGAAGAACTGCCCAAAGTACAGCTCGTGATTCAGTATCTGCCCTGCGTTATTCAGAATACCGCCAGTAGCCTTACACACGATTTCCTCCAGAGAAGCCTCTTCAAATCCACTTCCAGGAAGCAAGGCATTCAGATTATTTACATACGCTGCCAGATGTTTCCCATGATGAAACTCCAGCGTCTGCTTACTAATCACCGGCTCCAATGCATCATTCGCATACGGTAGCGCCATTAATTCAAACTTTCCCATACCTCTTATGTTTTAGATTAATAACACATTTTCGGCGTCAAATATACAAAATCTTTTTGAATCTAATCCTATAAAAGCAAAAAAATCAGCCCGAAGGCTGACTTTCTTCCCTTTATTCGACTGGATCAGGGGACGGTTCTTTGATCCGCTCAGCGAGTTGGATCAAAGAACCGTCCCCTGATCCAATTAATTCCGTTTTTACGCAAAAAAAGTAAGCCAACCACTTGTTATTTCAAAATATTATCGTATCTTTGCAACCGAAATGGCCATTTCGGAAACAGCCGTTTCGGTAATATTTATAATCTAGCATTTGATATCATATGAGATTCTACGACAGAGAACAAGAGATGGCTTTCTTAAGGGGAACCCGCGTAAAGGCAGAGACTGCGGCACGTTTCACAGTTGTCACAGGTAGAAGGCGCATCGGCAAAACCACCCTGATAAGGGAGGCCTACAAGGATGTCCCCTTTGTATATTTCTTTGTGGCCAGAAAGGCCGAATCCGACTTGTGCGATGCGTATATAGAGGAGATCAGCGAAAAACTAGGCATCCCCACATTAGGCAGCAGCAGGCATTTCAGCGAGATTTTCCGTTACTTAATGGAACTGTCGCAGACTCGAAGCTTTACGCTGGTAATCGATGAGTTCCAGGATTTCTTTCGTGTGAACAAGGCCATTTACAGTGAGATGCAGGATATATGGGACAAGTACGAGAAGACGTCGAAAATCAACCTGGTAGTGTGTGGCAGCATCTACTCGCTGATGCAGAAAATCTTCAAGGACAAGAAGGAGCCCCTGTACGGACGACATACTGCAGAGTTGAGATTGAAGCCTTTCACGCCTTCGGTCCTGAAGCATATCATGGCCGATGCCAAACCCGACTACACCAAGGAAGATCTGCTGGCGCTGTTTACCTTTACGGGTGGTGTCGCTAAATACGTAGGACAGTTGGTAGATGGTGGAGCGCTCGACAAGGAAGCCATGATAAACTACATCATCAGCCCTAATTCTACGTTCCTAAACGAAGGCAAAAACAACCTGATAGAGGAATTCGGCAAGGATTACGGCATCTATTTTTCCATTCTCTCTTGCATTGCCCGGGGTAAGAACACGCGCAACGAGATTGAAGATGTGATCGGCAAGGAGGTGGGTGGTTACCTTACCAATCTGGCCGACGAATACGAACTGATAAGCAAGCGTCAGCCTCTGTTTGAGAAAAGTGCCAACAAGAACGTTCGTTACGAGCTCAACGACATATTCTACAGTTTCTGGTTCCGCTTCATTTTCAAGTACAGCTACATCGTTGAGATTGAGAACTATGCCAAGCTGCAGGAGATTGTGACAAGAGATTACAACACATTCAGCGGGTTAATGCTGGAACGATATTTCCATCGCGTAGCTATGGAGTCAGGCCAGTTCACCCGTATTGGCCGTTGGTGGGACCGAAAGGGCGAAAATGAGATCGACATGATTGCCGAGGACGAGTTGAGTAACAGTGTAACGTTCTACGAGATGAAGCGCCAGGCTGCAGAAATCAGCATCGGCATCTTAAAGCAACGTGCCGGAGTGATGTTGCAATCAACGCATGAGTTTAAGAATTATAAGCTTATGTACCAAGCCCTCTCGATGGAAGACATGTAAACTGGATCAGCCGCTCGTCGGGGCTGTCTGCCCCTTCTAGTTGGATCAGTTGGATCAGGGGACGGTTCTTCGATCCAGCTCGGCTGAGCGGATCAAAGAACCGTCCCCTGATCCACTCTTAAAGCCCCGCAAGGCCCCATCAGTGCTTATCAATATCAAGCAGAAGCTACTTCACCAAATTCCCCTCTCCCGAGAGCTCTCTCTTGATATACTCCAGCGAAGCAATCTTAGCCTTCGTTTCCTCCAAATTCAAGCGATAGGTATTGTCACTGTTAAACTCCTCTATCTCAGCCCGCTTGGCATTACCCTCGGTGAAGTACTTATCATAGTTCAAGTCGCGGTTATCAGCCGGCACGCGATAGAAGTCCCCCATGTCGATGGCCTTGGCACACTCCTCCTTCGTGAGCAGCGTCTCATACATCTTCTCGCCATGGCGAATACCTATCACCTTGATGTTGTCCTTGGCCGAGCCGGCACTTGTCGCAGGCCACTGATGCCCGAACAACTCACACACCGCCTCAACCTGAGTCTGGATGGTACAGGCAGGAGCCTTCTGCACGAAGATGTCACCATTCTCTCCGTTCTCAAAGGCGAAGAGTACCAGGTCCACCGCCTCCTCCAGACTCATGATGAATCGCGTCATCCTGGGCTCCGTCAGTGTGATGGGATTACCCTTCCTGATCTGGTCTATCCAGAGCGGAATCACTGAGCCACGCGAACACATCACGTTACCATAGCGCGTACAGCAAATCTTTGTCTCGCCCGAGTAGCGGCTCTTAGCCACAGCCACCTTTTCCTCGATGGCCTTCGTGATACCCATCGCATTGATCGGATAGGCCGCCTTGTCTGTCGATAGACAGATCACGCTCTTCACCTTTGCCTCGATGGCAGCCGTCAGCACGTTATCCGTACCTATCACATTCGTCTGAACCGCCTCCATGGGGAAGAACTCACAGCTCGGCACCTGCTTCAGCGCAGCCGCATGGAAGATGTAGTCCACCCCTGGCATCACGCTCTTACACGACTGCAGGCTCCTCACGTCACCTATGAAAAACTTAATCTTATGCGCCACGTCAGGGTAGTTCGCCTGATACTCATGTCGCATGTCATCCTGTTTCTTCTCATCACGCGAGAAGATACGAATCTCGCCGATATCCGTTCTCAGGAATCTGTTCAGCACAGCATTGCCAAACGATCCCGTCCCACCCGTTATCAACAGCGTTTTATCTTTAAACACACTCATTAAAATCTAATTTTGCGGTTGCAAAATTAGATAAAAAAGAGCAAAACACAAAGAACAACAATGATTTTTTGTGTTTTGCATCCTTTTCTCCCACTCCCTGGGCGCTCCCCGAGTGTTTTCAGGTATTATATTATGGTAGCCCTCCGGAGGGGGCCACATAAAAAAACACCCCGGACCTTTGATGGTCCGAGGGTTCCTATTTAAAAGAGCGACAGGAGGAGCGGTTGCATCCCCCTTTGAAGGGGGCCTTGGGGGTAGCGCCCCTCTTTTGGTTCGTTTTCTCGGAGCGAGCGAGAAAATGAACAGATCCTTTTGCTTCTTTCCGAAAAGAAGGCAGGGATCCCCTGCATCAAAGCCACTACTGATACTGATTGATGCGCTTATATCTTTCCATTAGCGCCAACAGTTCTTTAAACCTCTCCACCCTCTCTGGTTTGAGAGCCCCTGCATTAAGCACCTTCCTATTGGCTTTAAGCCAATTCAACATATTATGCTCCTCAATCCGATGCTTGGAGGGATTGCGATGGTTAGTATTGATAAACTCCACCACCTCATTGTACCTTGCTATCCACTTTTCGTCTTGCGTCATACTTCCTTTATCCTACTACATGTGATTCAGTTCATTCAGTGCAATGGCCGTATCAATAACAGGGAAGAACTTCTCATCCCACTTACTCCCAAGCCAAGTATAGTACTCCTGTGCCTCTTCATCATCAGGCTCTTCTTTTAGTATGCGAAGCATCTCTTTATAACCATTGATACCGCCCACATCATTCGGAGGGCAGGCATTCTTTCCGTCAAGCAAACGAATATACTGCTTTTCTTCTTTCCCGTAATCCACACACTCCAAGACCTTCACTGTATGCCTCCAGCTATCACCAAAGTCATACACAAAGATCATCTCCTCACCTTTGCCCAACAAGTCGCATAGCGCATAGTCGCTGGCATTCTCTATCGGATAGTCATACATATCAGCGCCATCCATATAGACGTGATACTCTTTCTTCCATTTCTTGAACATACTCAGATGGCTCTCCTCCCACCCCATCGCAAGAACGATGACATGGGCCAGCGATGTCAGTTTAATATTTGACGGCACAGCAATCTCCCGCCACACTCTTGGCGAAGAGCCAACAAGCGTAATCCGCAGCACATACTTCACCGCATTCCGAGGCGGATACTTGTACTCCACCGACTCAATATCCGCCCATCCCACATACTCCTGACGAGGTGCTATATTCTCTTTTTCTCCCATATCCATTCAGTTATAATACTACATCAAACATCATCCATCATCCTTCAGACATCTTCCCTCTTACATCTACTCACTCTGATTCTTCCTCCTATACTGTTCCGTCATTTCCAGAAGTTTCTTAAACTTTCGGAACAGCGAGCACAATGCCGAGTTCACTCGAACTTTGTCGAGTCGTGACGAAAGTCGACAATTGTCAACTTCTCCACCCTCTCTGATTTTAACTTTCCTGCATTCAAGGCTTTACGATTCGCCTTCAGCCAATTCAACAGGTCATGTTCTTCTATCCTATGTCGAGACGGACTCCGATGATTGGTCTCTATGAAGTTCACCACCTCCTGATACCTCTGATTCCACTTCTCATCCTGCGTCATTATATTTACTCCTCAAAAAAATTCTTCTCTTTCACAACTGGTTTACTTTTTGGTATCCATTTATTAAATGCCCTCTTAAAAGTGTTGATAATACTGTCAGTAGATATACTCGTGTCTACTAAATATAATGCAGCATCATGCATCGGTATTAACAATTCTGCCTTATTATGAAAGCTCGTAGAAACATCTATCAACGCCTGCTTAAAGATTAGTGAAGATGTTCCTTGAATATAATGGTTCATAATCCATTTATCGTCTCCTTCCTTTTTAACGATTCTTCTATTTCCTAATGGAGATTCAATATATCCCTGCTGTTTAGCATCCTTTACCACATTGTCAATAATTTCCTTTAAACCATATGTTTCAAAGAAAGATTCAGTACCTTTGCTTATTATTCCACCATAAACATAGCAATAGAAGGCTACTTTTGCAGATTCTCTATCATTCATTTTCGACATCCCTGCTAATTTTTCATAAAGGACATCATCTTCATATATTTTTTGTAGGTTCTTATTGCCCGTTATTCCAGCAAGGATTCCTGCCTCGAACTGTCCAAAATCAACATACACATATCGATACCCGTATGGCAGATTCTCATTTTTAAGCAGACCTCTGAATTTTCTACTGAGATTTTGTAAGGACGGATCTCGCATAAAGATTCTACCTGTAGAAGAACCAAAGCCCTTAAAAACAGGTGTACACTTATTGGTGTCTTTTCTATAGGCAGAAAGAGAGATTAGGCAGTTGAGATTTCTCTTATCTCTTCGCAACTTACGAAATGGAGTAAGTTCCGGATATTGTTTACACAAATGCTTAATCTCATTGTCATCAAGTGTATTATGCCTAATTTCCTTGAATCGCAAATAAGTTTCGAGGCCATCTCCTGTAAATCCAAGTTCCAACTGCACTTGATTTTTGTAGCCATATATCTTACGGTGTAATTCAGCACATAATGGCTCTATACCGTCATGATTAAAATAGCACCCTTTCAGTTGCGCCCCATACAGAATCTTATTAACTGGTATTTCGATTTCTTCTATTCGCTTCCACTCACCAGCACCTTTCTCCTTCATAACCAAATAGCAATCTGCAAGAAGTCTAAGAATTTCATCACGTTCATCAAAACTCCAATCCTTCTCTTCTATATCCAAATAGGCTGATAGCATATTGGGGATGTTCCACTTCCCTTCCTGAACATCAAGTTCTGTACTCTGCCTAATTTGCTTATCCAAACATTCAAAGTCAAGAATCTCACAACGAGTGACATTCTGCCCAATTAGATTTACCAAAAGGTCAGGCTGATACGTAATAATCCTAAAATCCACAACGGGATGATGAAGAGCGAATTTTTCAATCTTCTTATCTTTGGCAGCGACATCTATCTGACGAGCACCACTGTCGTCAATCATTACAACAACTTCCTTTTTCATAATCCAGAGTAATATTCAGGGAACAAAACACTTTCATTAGTTGATAGTGGATGGGAGGATATTTGATGAAAGAATACCAATGCTCTTTTCTTGTGCTCATTCAGATAAGAATGACACATCTTTAACTGTTCACACAATTTACCTAAAGCCTCCTTGTCAATAACCTGTGGGTCCAGTGCTCTCATAGCAATCAAAGCACAACGTTTCTGTAAATTACCATGTAACTGACCGTCTCTAAGCCTGTGCAGAAGGATTCTGGCGTATTCCGGGTTTATTGTAACCATATAGATGAAAATGGCAGCAACCTCAACAGTTTTTGTTTCTGCATTTTTCTCTATTTCCTCAGCAGCAAATTTGACCAGCTCTTGTGTTTCATACTTGAAATGGGCGAGTAGCATCCAAAGATGATAAGCTTGCCATTCATAAATGCTCCCTTTCTGACGCAGTACCAGAGCCGCTATTTCATCTTTCACTGCATCCAGTTCTCTGGTCTTTCTTACAGAAGCAACCAGCCTACAAACCAAAGGAGTCATATCTGGAGCATCCACAAGGCCTTGAACTAATTCTTGCAATTCTTTGTAGAAATCCTCCCAGTAAGACTCTAATTCCAGTTTATATGATGAAAAGACATGGCCTGCGAACTTCAACGCTCGTTCGTTCTCCTTATCATCATCCTTTCTGTCACCAATAAAGGCAAGTCCCAACTGCTTGACAAGGAGAGCTATTGCTCCCATTCTTCTGGCTTTGGAATCACTTTTAATAAGATATTTAATTTCCGTTTTCTGATGGTCGTATAATGAGAGTTCCTTGATAAACGCTGATTTTTCTTCCTCATTTTCAAGTTTTACAAACTTTACCTTCTGCGCATTGACCGACAAGTCTATCGCTCTTAAATGTTTTTCTATTGCCTGCAACAGGTCACGAGCTTCGTACACATTTCTAGCCATGAAATACATATCATCCATGAACCGGCAATAGTGCAATGCTTTTGCTTGTATGAATTCGTCAACATGGCTAACATAGAATGTTGCAAGTAAGGAAGATGCATCGCAGTTCTGAGGGATTCCATGCCCTTCATCATCCTTGGAAAAACCTTTCAATAGATTATCTAGAAGGTTAACACATGCCTTTTCGTTCTCATCATCAACAATTTCCTTCAGCAATCTTATAAGCATCTGCTTGTTAATGGTATCATAATAGTTTAGCAAATCAAGCCTTACAAGACAGCCGCTAGTGGAATCTGCTATCCAACTTTCAATCAGATAGTTCATCTTCGTCCACTGTTCTACGCCATTGACTATCATACTGTTTATATCTCTGCATGAAATATTGTACCTTGCAGAATAAACATTGCGTGAAAGATGCTTGTCAATAGTCGCGCCAAGTTCGTTTACCGCCGCTGTATAAACCAACCTGTCTACAAAAGTTCCTACCATAGCTTTCCTTAACACAAAGGACTTTTTGGGAAGATAAAACACCTCCATCTCTTCTGGTTTGTAGTTGTCTCTGCGTTTTCTGGAAGAGAAATAGTCAAGAACAAACTTTGTATTGCACATATCAATAAAGTGTAACGGGTCGAAATACCAGTCATCAGACAAGTCATGTCTAAGTTTCCGTATTGCATCCTCCATATTCAGATTCGCTTCCTTAATGCACAATTCTCTGATGTCAATAACCTCTCGTTCCTCTGTAATGCGCGTATTTTTTGCCTCACCTCGATTCAAACGTGTCCAACCTTTCTTATGCAGTTGGTCATTCACTTTATCCCAATCTACAAGAGCTACCAGCATTTCGTCCTGTTCAAAGCCTGGCATTCTGTAGCCTTTTAATACGCCTAAAAGATAAGGCTCTTCACAACTATAGACACCGCAGCCAGAAATACCCTCATAGTTCTTGACGTTCTTAACGTGACCTGTCTGAACAGAACCTCTCTCTCTGTCCTTAATTCTGTACTCCAGCAATGTACTCTCAGACCGATTTATCGAAAGAAAGGCATTCGATTCTACACTACTGTTTCTGGAAACTTCCGATAAATGCTTTACCGCTATACGTTTCAATTTGGGGAGATGTTGCTTGGGTATTTTTATGATAGTCAAATCATATTCATCAAAGAACATGATGACAGAACTGAAGCACTTGCTGTCAACTGTATACGTTGTCAGGGTTTCACCATCCACCATCCAGCCAATCTCTAGATTAGACAGTTTCTCAACCTTGGGTTTCTCCTGCTCCTCTTGAAATGTATGTTTCGCTGTCAGTATATAATCATATGCACAGTTCGGCTTCGTCCGATATATAAAACCAGACGCTTTCGCTGCGGCACCCGCCACCTTAACGTCAATTCTGCAGGTATTATACTTAAAGCTCAAAGGTTCTTGTTCCATCGCATCTGAATCCATAAGTACTATAATCCGATTCGCTGATATTCATTTTCTTGATAAGATCATCATAGTAGTTCAAATGAAAGGAAAGGCTCTTTCCATCAATTGTTTTGCCCCATTTGATGATTTTCAACATCATCTTCTTATTGGGATGATAAAATTGTGACCCGTCAGTCGTTACCACATAGTCAGAACATTCTATCTTGTTGAGAATATCCCTGGTGATGTTCTTATAACTCCCATGATGAGGTAGTTTTACAAGGTCAAATCTAGCGATTTTATTCTTTCTGTAAAAGTCAAGTGCTGCAGACAGCTTACTGGGCACAGCATCTCCAGGCAACAAAACATCTTTACCATGGATATGACCGACAATAATCGCAGATTGGGCATTTGTCTTCGAACTATCCTGCGCATCATCATCAAGATAATGCTCAAGTTCTTTAAAACTTGTCCCCCAGTCTGACTTTACATTACTCAGCAAACCGCCATCACCATCTGCTTCATAAATGGCTCCTCCATCTATGATTTCCAATTTGCATTCATCACTGAGTTCTTTTACAGTCCCTCTTTTCAGTTCCGAAACCCATGGAATATCTGCTTCTATCAACAAATGGCTTAACTCTACAGCATCGTTTGCCGAAAGCTCTTTTTCATTGCCCTTGAATCCTACTTTTGTGGCATTAAACCACACACTTTTCAGAAGCTTTTTCCTTTCATCTATAGTCAACCCTGATAAAATATCGCATATAGACTTAATGTGATCACTATCATAATGAGTTATTATCAGCAAATCGATTGACTCTTCTGATGCCATTATGTCTCTGATCGCATCACGTAGTTCTGCACAATATTCCCCACTGTCAATAATAACATGATGACCTTCACCTTGTATAAGGATACAATCACCATTACCTGCTTGAAGAAATTTAATTATCATAATTTATGGCTCATTAGTTGCGTATCTCCTTCAGATCTTTCTTGTCTATAATTGGCATATTCAAAACTCCTATCATTAAAACTCCATCAGCGTAGTATTACAAAATCTTAGTTCCGCAGCAAGGGCGAGAGCATGATTGCCATCCCCAAAGGTATGGTGTCCAAGTGTTACTTTTATATCATCCCCTGTCACCTTGACGATTCTTTCAAAATATGGCATGTCTATATCCGAATAAGACACACCCAGTGCTATCATTTCTCCAATACCGGCCAAGGCATCAAAGTCGCTACCGTGTTTATCTATAACCTCAGCCACTGGCTTTCTGAACACATCTGCAAACTCTTGCGACATCTTCATATGCAGCAAATCCCTATACACATCAGCATCCATGCGCATTCTACGAGCCTCATTCAGTTCCTCATCAGACACCGCATCACCCATACTGTCATGACCAAATATCAGGTTTCCACCATCAACGCTACCATGAAGATGCACTATCCTGTCTTCATCAATACCATAGAAGTCCTCCAATGTCCTTGTATAGTTGAAAGTAAAGAACACGGCATTCCTGTCAATATTGTCAATAGCAGTTTTCGGTTCTGGCATCCCAATAGTTTTAACCCATTCCAACAATGCTCCATTAAGCCCAGACTTTAGTTGCATCGTAACTGTTCGGTGAACTCCGTCAAGCTATCGGTTTATGACCTTTAGCCTTGCCGATGGATGTTGCCATCAGCAAGGTGTTCACCATTGTTTATAAATAAATGTTTGTTGATTCAGTTTATATCTTCCCAAAATTCAGGAAGCAGTTTGTACATATCTTCATCCTTGGTCTCTTTGATATGATCAAGGACATAAGTGAGCCAACGCTCTGGGTTCTTACCTTTCACCTTACAAGCTCCAAAGAACGAATACATCATAGCTGCACGCTCGCATGCATCGTCCGTCTGACAAAACAGGTAGGCTTTCTTTCCCATCACCATGGCACGGATTTCTCTTTCTGTGTCATTATTATCCAAAGGCGTCTCTGGTATGTCAAGATAAGCTGTCAGTTCTTCGTAATGACGGATGACATAGTTCAGAGCCTTGTACATCTGAGAGTTCTGATCATAGTTGAGAATCTCATTCAGGCGCCACAGATGGAATGTTTTCCACAAGGGGCGGGCCAGTTCATCACGCAATTCACTTATTCTGGAGCCTTTTGCGTCTTCTTTTTTGATGATCTCCTCAACGGCATATATTTCCTGGAATAGGAGCATTCCCGGCATTGCACCTTTCGGATTTTCCTTCAATGCTCTCTCATGGTCACGTCTGGCATGGGCCGAGCACCTGCATAGTACACGTCCAACCTTCTTTATCCAGTCATATCCAGGGTATGCATCACATATCAATGCAAGTCCACTCCAATTTGATAGTTGGGTTTGGATGACCTCCTTTCCCCGACCACAGCCTTTTCCTACTGTTGTCAGGAATATCGGGATTCCTGTATCTATATTCCTGTACTCTATGATGTACTGCTTGACCGTTCTATGCTTCTCATTGTCAACCACGGGTATCGGACTTCCGTCTGCCGCCATATGAAGACCAAGCATTACATAGTACTCCTGTAAACGATACAATGGAACAAGGGTGTCGCATTCTCCTCAATCAGTTTCTGCTGCATCTGCTCGAAAGACCTCTGCATGTCTTCCTTCTGTTTCTCAATAGAAAGCCTGTCTTTCTCTATAGCAGCACGCTCTTCCGCATACTCAGCTTCTACCTCAGCACGGATCCGGGCCTTCTCCTCTGCTACCTGCTTGGCAACTTCTGCCTTGATGATATCCTCACGGGTAGCCCGTTCCAAATCCAGGTCACGCTCAGTCTGATCCAGACGGGAGGTCACTCCTGCCATCTGTTCATGCATGTTGGAAAGTCTCTCTTCCAATGCCTGATTCTGACTGACACAGATCTTTGCCATGGTCTACACTTTTATGTGGATGTACTGCTCCAACTGACTGGCACTGATGTCACCGGGAAGTATCAGAGTCACACCATTGGGATATACAAGCTTCAGGAATCTTGTGCGCTGCATGTGAGTACTTGGGGACTGTCTAAACTCATCTCCCGTAAGATTTACCTCTGCAAATAGAGGTTGTTTGGTTTGTTTCTTGCTGTTCATTGTCGCTAAAATTTTAAAGTGAAATTCTGCGGCCGCTCCAGCTCTGCTGGCTTGCTACCAGCGGGACGCAAGAAAGGTACGAACATTATCTTATACGGCAACGGCGGGATTCACCGAACAGTTACTTTTGAATGACCTTACGCTAAAATGGTCGTTTACTAACCTTTCGCCCTTGACTATGAACCATCAATAATGCTTTAAGCATCCAGTATTTCATATCTTTATCCAGAAATGATATAGGTCAATAGGAGACATCCATATACTTTCTTTTGCAGAATAACGCTCATGATGAGAGTAATACCTGCCAAGCATCTCACCATGCTGTTGCAAAAATTCCAGATTATGGAATGGTTTTGTAGTCGAATACACTTTCAGCCATTCATTCACCTTGTCAACCCAATTGTCGAACTCACCCTCTTGCACATATCCTATCATTATTGCTACAGGCAGGCCCTCACCATGCTTATTCAACTTGAAACGCTCTATCCCGCCATTCCCTTCATATTTCGAGTGATCTACAAAAACATACTCTCGCTCATCTCTCCTTGTTCCTTTAGGTGTTGGCAACCGCTTTGCTTCAATCCAGCAGAACTTATGGCTATTTTCAGGTATGTAGGCTCTACCATGTACCCCAATATCAGCCCTTAAATCCTGATTGGTGAACATGAAAGGCATGCCTGTGTTGTATGCTTTCTCTGTCAAGTACCGACTTAAGTCCGCCGTTATAGCATCCTCGGCGGAATCCTCCGTCAATGGCTTGAACTCGTCAATGTTGTTGCCAATAAATGATAACAGCACCACATACAACCTGCCTGGCGATGGAGGAATGCCTATTGATATTGAAGATCTATTCATCCCCCCTGCTCATTATGTCGTTGAAAGTTTCATCAGCATCTCTCAGAGCCATTGACTTAAGCCAATAGCGGCACTGGCGAGGCTTTATCATAACTATTGAATCCTCGGTATATGCCCTGACAACTCGCTTGACGATATAGTCTTCCCCAACATATTCCAGTACGGATTGTAAATCCGCATCAGTGTCATGCAGACGGGGTTTTACCTCCTCATCAGAATAACAAAAAACACAAATAAACGATGTGGAACTCTGATATATATCCGACAGCATGTATTTCTTGTTCCCGTCCTGATAAACTACGTTCAGTGCTTTACTATATACCTTTCCGAAATCCAGCAGTTCAAGAGGGTCTGCAATGATTTCATCCATCTTCATATTGCTGACTCTGTCAAAATAAGGAAGATAATAGTCCAAAGCATCATTTACCACAAGCCTTTCCTCTTCCGTCATCTTTCCGCCCTCTGGCAAATAGGGAAGTTTCATGAAATCGCCTGTATAGTTTGTATAAACACTACGATTTTTCCCCGCCCTATTACTCCGCAAAATTATTAGGAAACGAAGCAAGGCATTATTCTCTGTCAAGTAGTCAGCCAGTTTTTGTAGTGCCGGTCGGTCACTTTCCGGACAATGAATACCGATAATGCCTTCTTTAAAAGTAAGATACTCATCCGATAAGGCTACAGGAATAGAGTTTTTCCCTATTGTACGTTTCACAAGCAAATGAGGAGCCTCATATAATGCTTGTTTACGTGGCCGCTGAAATCCTTTTTCTTTGACTGTGTATGTCTCAAAGTTACCATAGTCATCAAACGATTTATCATCCACGCATAAATGTCCGGTAATATACGTAGCAGGTTTTTCTCTGTTACCTATGGTATATCCCTCTCCATAATCCCAACCATTTCTCTTCCGTTGTTCCTCCAAATAGTCTTTAATTTTAGGGTATCTGTCATATTTTGTCAGGATATTGAACAACCTTACACCTCCCATCAAATTAGCCTTCCACACATCCCCACTTTCCGAGGCAAGTTTCTGAGGTACACTGTAAAAATCATAATAGTCAAATTCAAAGAATATTTTTTCCCTATTCGTCAAAGTATGCTTAGCAACGATGTGCTGCACGTCTTGCCCATTAGGTTCGCAGTTTACAGCAAACACTGCTGACGTGGCTACTCTGGCATTATTGAAGAGAACATTCTTTAAGAAAGTGAAATCTATAATTTGATCAACCTGATATGTCGAGAAGAATTTCTGTCTGAAAAAGCCCCCTCCATAAAACAATGGAGAAGTTGGCATAATCATGCACAGTTTACCCCCTTTGTTCAGTAGGTGCATAGACGCGTCCAGAAACATCAAGGCGGAATTATATCTTGGCACGTCTGTCAATAGTGTCAAACCAGCCTGTTCAAGTTGAAGTCGGTATTCCAGATACTTATCACCATTATACTCCACAAAAGGAGGATTACCAATAACTAAATCGAAATCGCGTTTAGATTGTGAGACAAAATTGAAAAAATCAATATTAAATATATTCTCGTCAAAAATATCAATAAACTTCAAATCAGTCCAAATCTGACGGGGAGATAACATGGAGCACAATGACAGGTTCAAGCTAAAAACCGTTAACTGTACAGCATTAACATTGAGGTCCACACCAAAGATATAGTCTGACAAAATTCCTTCCACTTCTTTTGGCGATGGTATTTCCCATTCATGATTATACCTCCACAACTGTACTAATCGTTTAAATGCCGTAACCAGAAAAATACCTGAGCCGCAGCTTACATCTATCACTTTCTGCAAACTGCCTTTCTGGAGCGGAATGCTTTCATCCACAAGCAGTCTGACAAGATAATGTGGTGTATAATAGGAGCCGTTTTGTCTTTTACCTCTGCCGCCATCTTGGGGAAGAAACTCTTCATAGAAATTGCTTATCAACTCTATGGGAATATGCTTGAATGAATACTCCTTCCATAGCACGTATTCATTTCCTTCCAGTGTCCCGTCAAGAAAAGCAGCAAATTCCGTCAAATCACTTCCTGCCAGAATCTGTTTCTCATTGTCATCCAGTTTAAAAACGCCACCATTGAAATGCTGTGCCAATGCTTCAAGAAGCTTTACATACTTCCCCTCTCTTATAGCATTTACCAATGTCTCACACCCGACAAATTCTTTAAAAAATGCGGCGGAATGATTTACGCCCGTCTCGTCCGTACCATTCTCTTCCAGATACTTGATAAGAATACTCATGATGAGCAGTCTGTCAACAAGATGGTCGGAAAGAGTCTTGTTCTTTGAAAGATGTTTTCTCACAGCCCTAAGACCGGACAACAGCTTTTCATATACCGACTTATCGTTAAGAAAGTGTTCGCTTTCAATATCTCTATCCCAGAATTCACCATTATCAAACAGACGGGCATCGTATTCCTTTAAGGCCCTGTTGACTTCAGAAATATCGTCTAACGCAAAATGGTCAATCGGATCTACCCTCACCTCGCCACTCTTCTGTATTTCTACTGGTTGGCGACCGTCATATACCCGAAGCTGGCTCCTTTCGATTACAAAATAAACTGGTATAACGCCAGCACTCCAAAGATTCTTATGCAGTTCTGCGAGTTCCTTATGCTGCTTGCCGCGTGTGGTGTTGTCAAAAATATAAATTTGCGGCAGAGGCATCCTTCCGCTTTCAAAGAAGCGGAAATAAACGGCATCAGCCTCATATTTCTGTGCATTTTCCAGTTCAACGATGACATAAGGATTCACGCCCTTGTTTTTCCGATACTTTTCAATATCAGAAACAAGGTATACAGAAGACCTGTCTTTTGCCTCAACTGCAAAGTTCAGGCATCCTAAAACATCAGACAGGTGGTTGTTAACACCGTCACTATGAAGGTACTTTTGCTCCATATTAGTGCAAATTTACAACTATTTATCAAATCTTAAGGTTTCCGCCCGCAGATTTTATGATAGATTAACGCACAATCCCAATTTTTATTGCCCTCACCCCTCAAATTCGTTTCCGTTATCGTTTTCGTTATCGTTAAGGCATCTCCCCCTCACCCATCAAGTACTTGTCATACTCATCCATAAACTCCTTCTGGGCTATGCCGGAGCAGATTCTACAATTCACGCCCGTCCTGTCATCATTCGTATAGCACTGCACCTGCATCCACGACTTTTTCGTGTACCATTTGTCGTTAATATCCTTATACTTCAACTCCACAGGAATAATAAACCCCTGGAATTGAGAATGCAAGACACCGTTTAACCATAGTGCTGCCTTTATCATATTGTCAAAATCGAGCCTTGTGAGATCAAGCGTACACTCATCCTGGGTCTGGTACAACGGCAGAATATAGTCCTTATGCCATCTGAATCCTCCTACACCCACAAGCTTCAACGTATCATCACCATGAACATACGTGTGATTAACACCATCCTGCTTCACCTTCATCGCTTTCATAGCCTTCGACATCACTTCCGGCCTTAGGTCCACAGAGCCCTCTACATGCAGCGCACTTCCCATGCCCACATTGTTAATCCTCATCCAAGGTTCACGCACCGGCTCTTTCCTTACCACCGTGTCATGCTCTATCTTGTAGTATTTTATCCCGGCTGAATCCGTCTGGTCAGCATAGAACCTCGTTTCGCCAACATACAATTCTGGTCTGTACATCGTCTCGCGCTGTACAATCGACTCGTTCAGTGCCCTATAAGAGATAAATGCCGCTATTGCTGCAATCATCAATGACAATGTATTGATGGTTTTATCGCACATGACAAGCTTCCAGACTTTCACAAAAAAGGAGGAAACGACTCCTGCACACTTTGTAACAATCTCCTTAATACGTATTTTCATCTTTCTTCGTAATTCAGTCCATACCTTTTCATTCCACGAGACACCTCCATTAGAGCAGCACTATCGTTATGGTAATCGTTGCTCGCATTGAAACATTATGTGATACACTTATCCTTGTCTTTTTCTCTATCCTGTACAAGTTCTGATTTCTTCTTTGTACCCTTCTGACTGGTAGAGCCAAAGCGGACTTTGTTGCTAACTGATATCCGTGAGAGAAGATTCTTAATTTCCTGCCGCAATTCTTTGTTTTCCGCATCGGAGTCTGCCAGTCGTCTGGTCAGGTCATCAATAGCCTTAAGCAAGCTTTGCCGTGTCTTTACATCTTCCTTATGAGTATCCCTCAGCTCCTTCACCATATCCTTCAGTTCCTGGTTCTCCTGAGCCCTCTCATCCTCGCGTTTAACAAGGAAGTATATCATTGAAATCAGCTGGTCTTTTTCCATAGAAGCATATGGATCTTCTTTTATCATACCACCTCCAATCTCTCAATCAGATGCTTGAGCTCAGTGAAACTTATTCCGGTCTTCACAATCTTCATTCCATCAGGAAACTTGATGCTGATAGAGATTTTCTTGTTGATGTTGGCCCTTTACTCTCCTCACTCACCTTCTCTGCCTCTGACTGAATATCGTTCACTTCTTCAGCAGGCATTCCCGTCACTGTGACAGGATAAACCTTCTTATGCGTTTTCTTGTACCATTTGTCGAAAGTTGGGAAATCCGCTCGAGCTCTGCTCGCTTGCTACCGAAGGGACGCAAGAACTCCATGCTTTGTGCAGCGCTCGGCTTTGCCGCTTGGCTTGTCCAAGAATACCTCTATCGAGATATTCTTCGGAAGGCCCTCAGCCATGGTCAAACGCTCGAACTTGTTCGCTTTTACAAAGCATTGCGACTAAAAGAACCAAAGGCTCTCAACTTTTGGAGCAGCGAGAGCCATTATGCTTGCATATTTGGCTGAGTCGCGACAAAAGTCAACAACGTTAAAATCTTTACTGCTGTACACCATAGCTCTCATTCTTTGAACGAGCGCCGCTCGGCTTTGCCGCTTATTCGAACGAAGTGAGTCTTAAGAAAGGTATCATTTTCCCACCTCATATACAATACGTCAAAATTGACAACTTACTGCTGATAAAAAGGAACTTGCTATTCAGAGAGCCAAGACGCTGGATGAGGATGCTTATATACTAACAGTGCTCAACGGTTCACCCGTTGAGACATCCACTACTCCCTACGGTTTTCCGCAGGAGCCATCTTTCTTCTTACGTCATCCTTCATACATCTTCAGCTCTTCTTCCCCCACACAACAGGACACACGTCTCCCATATCCCAGAAAACCTCCGAACCCGAAGTCCATGAGGTAAGCCGGAATCCCCGTATAGTTTGAAGTATAGAGCCTTCTTCTCATTTTTCTCTCTTGTTTTACTGTGCTCGACGGTTCCGCCGTCGAGAAATCACCGTTCCCTGTGTGTCAACGCAGGGCTTTATCTCCTACTGGTACTGATTCTTCCTCTTATACTTTTCGCACAATTCCAACAGCTCCAAGAATTGGCTAAACCTCGGTTCCGCCAACAACGCATGAGACAACGCTACCCTATCCTCTGAAGAATGAAAATAAAACAATCTATCCTCTTCTCTCGGGTTCCATTCCATCAGCCTCTGCTCCATCTCCGCAAAAGTCTTCTTGCGAAAATCTCTCCGTTCTTCCTTCGTCATAATCATCAAACTTAATCTTGTTCCATATGCTACGGTACCATCGCTGCTCCTTTTTGGTCTCCCCTGTTATTTCTAATCGTCAATTATAGGCGACAATCTCTCCACTACTCTAAAAAACAGTTTCGGCTCATACTCGTCTATCTCGTCCATAGCAATCTCCATCGCATTCACACATCGCTTCACCTGCCTTATCTCTCCTGGCCCTAGTGACGGATCTGTCTCTTCAAAAATATCTTGAAATTCAAGAATCGCTTCACTATCATCCCCTAATAATCCCTCCAAAAACATCCGATTAAATTCTTCACAGACTTTATACTTCTGTTCAAATCCCATTTTCCTTACTGCCCCCATCAATTCCTCGCTACATGAATACTTTGACTCTTCTTCTAGCTTAATACCATCTTCCACTTCATCATTACCCTGAGTTCCTTCCACAATTTCCATTTCCATCATTCTGAAGAACTTTTCCAGATAATCTTCTATTTCATCATCAGATTCCCGTAAGCTCTTGAAATATTCAAAAATAGGCTCTATCACGTCCAATATATGAAATCCATACACGCAAACATGAGGAATGCCACTATCCATCTCAAACACTTTCGAACGTATCGTAGGCACAGGGTATCTCGCAGCCCAACGAATAATATCCGTCAAATGCTGCAGAACATTCTTTACCAACTTCCTGTCCAAGTCATACTTAAACAGATTAAGTTCCTTATTTAATAATCCAGCACGGTTAGCCAAAGAATAAAGGTCATGATTCTTACTTGCCTTTCCCCCAATATCGTGAAGGACAATATCATCTCCTATAATTTCAAAATGGATGAGTTCCGGCTGACTCTTTACAATCACACCCTTCAACCCATTTTCTATTCCAATACCATAGTGGAACAAGGCATTCCCCCATAAAGCAGAAAACTTCAAAAATTCCTTCGGTTCTTTCAGGCTTCTCACAAAAACCTTATTCAAGATAACATCAGCCAAGATTTTGTCTGCTACCAACTTTTGATCAAACGCTTGCCTGAACCATGTGTTTGGATCTTTCAGCGTCTTCAGATAATCATCGACTATCATATTTTTTCTCCCGTCCATTCTTCTACGTGACACAGCCTAAATATAAACAGCAAAAACGCACCGCCAGCCTCTAAACCCACGATACGTTTTCATCATCAAACTCTCATTTTTCTTCAAATAAATTCCCTCTTCTCATGGCGCTGGCCGAAAAGCAATGGATCATCGACCTCTAGTTGCTCATTTCAGAGGTCTTGAGAATTCTGTTGCGTACGAAAGCACCTTTCTTATATTCCGTTCTCATATCCTTATTGTCTTCATCTCCAAAGTTACTCCGCTCTAGCATCTTTGTTTTATACAAAGAACGCTCATACTTATCCGCCATCAAATCTGGACGGATATTATTGAGCAAAGCATACTCCTCGATTAGTTCTTTAAATCTCGGATGTGAGAAACCATTATAGAACAATAGCACCAATTCGTATTGTGAAAGCGTAGCCCTCACAATACTAGCATACTCATACTTTTTGTCTTCATTAATAAGCAATTTGTCAGCATCGTAAATATACTTGAATATCCTGTAAAGATGCCGGAAATAGTGATCAAGGCTCCACATCAACTTCACTTTGTCTAAGTGCATCTTCAGTTCCGGCCACATAGTTAAAGCTTGAGCTAAAGTATAATTTCCTTCTCCGTCAGGGAATTCAATTCTATCCTGGGCTGTCTCATAAATGAACTGAAACACGTCGCGTCCTTTTTGAGAGCGCAAAATCTTTCCCTCTGAATCTACTTCCTCTACTAAAAGTCCATTTGTAATATCCTGCTGAATATGAATCATCTCAAAGAGATTGTTCTCAAACCGCTCTATCGCAATATCATGCCGTTGTTGGATATTAGCCTTATACTGAACCCAGAACGCTATGAATGTAAGACCTGCTGCAGCTATTGCAACAAATGGCCCCATAATACCACCTATGGTATCACCAATCTGCCCTGTATCTGTAAAATCTATCCACCACGAATTCTTTGCAAATATCCATGGTAAACAACAAATCGCCAAGGCAATCAATAGAAACCAGCCAAATGACTTTCGAAAGCCTTTATCAAATGTAGAAGTTTCATTCATTTGAATTATCCCCCCCAAAAACGTCAGCGACCTTATATGATTCGAATTACAAAGATTAAATTCTTTACAAATTCTTCAATATATCATCCAGTGTTTCATCAACCTTCAGATATTTCCTTCTAGCCTCATTAAAAAGGGTTTTTAATTTATCAAAACCAGCATCTGTCTCCTCCCTTGACTCACTATCTACTGGAACTCCATCAGAGTTCACAACCGTCAGGTAGTAATATAACTTAGGAGTACTACCATTAGGAGAAAAAATAAAAGAATTAGTAATGTCCTCAGGATCAAAAAAACCAATATTCACAGCATTATCACCAATTTTAGCTTGGTATTCATCTTTTGAACTAGTTTTTTCCCAAACAACTTTCCCTTCATCTGTTACTTCAATAAGTTTCTTTATCAAAGTCTCGTACTTCTCTTTTATCATAGTTCTTTCTTTTTTTGTTTCGCTAAAATTTCTTGGAGGAATGTATTCACATCAGTTATATGAGTGATTACAACATCTTTATCAAGTCTATTATAACCCGACATTTGTTGTCTAATAGAAGATATATCTGTACCCAATCTAAAAACATAGTTTATTGCTGTTTTCCTGTCATCAAAACTTAAGTCCTTACTAACCTTCAATTCTGTTAGCAGTTCTTTCAACTGATCTATCTTAATGACTGCAGCCTCATATTGATTAATTGCAAGAAAAGGCGGTATACTGTTTGAAATCTCAATATGACGATTGATATTTGCAAAAGACAAAAACTTATCAATCTCCTTCGACTTCATAAATGCAGCCATAGCCGCGGCTTGTGCTGCACTTCTTGTTTGCTTAATCTGCCACAACGCTAATAAGATGGCATAAACAGAAGCCACACTACCTGCACCAGAGATATAATCGGAGGTAGAAGCATTACCACCTTTGTATATATAATATATGGCCACGCTCGATAATATGCAAACCATAAACAGGTGGCCTAAAATATACCAAATCGAAAAACCTTTGTTCTTGTTATTTTCCATAAAATATTTCGCTCAGAACAAATGCTACTCTACACCTCTTTAAAATAGGCCTCCGCCACCCTTTTATTTGCACGTTCCAGATTAGTCATGCTACGCTTATCCGTAAGCACCGAGGATGACTCGAAAAGGTGATGCACGTGCATAAGATTATCCTTCGATATCGCCATGGCACCGGCCTTCAATTGTACTAACGCCTTATCACCTTTTGTATTCCAACTCATACGAGGGTGGTATTTCAAGGTATTGAATACCGACAATCTAGCTTTTGTCATTTCAAATCTGTCATCTTTGCCAATAGAGTATCCATGATTTGCCAGAAAATCCTCATCGCATAGATACCATCGGTATTCATCCGCCTCAGCCATATCTATTTCATTAGTCATGGCATAAAACAAGTCTGGACTCAATGTCTGAATACATTGTATCCCCTTGGCATACGTCCAAACAGCATGAGGAAATTCCACGTCCATCGCAATCCTCGGCCCCTTAAGTACTCCTTCAAGATGTACAGCCCTTGTCACTGCATCTCCAAGTACAACAGATCCTAAAGCGTAGTTCTCATTTTCAACTTCTATAATCTCACCATATGAGATACCGCCTCTACACAGAATACCCTTATCACGAACTGCAGACCACATAAAATAGTGAACACCCCTTAACAGTTCTGCTATATCTTCACTCCATATAAATGCGCAATCAGAGATATGGGCGATATGAATACTGGGGATATGCTCCTTCAGAGCCAGGAGCACATCGCGGAACTCTACGATTATCGTGGCCGCTAACACATGATGGTTCTGTAGCTGCTTGCCTTTTATCCCCCATGCTTCATAATCTCCTTTATCAAGACCTATGACTTGCCCTTGGGTTAAAGCACTGAAACCAAGTATATCAATGTAAAACGCTGCACCCTTATATGTATTCATACTTCTATCAGTCTAATCCGAAAGTCGAAAGAATGCAAAAAATCTTACACACAAATTCTATATTAGTCTCATTATAACGCTGGCAATGACAAAATGGAAATTATGATAACGACCGTCTCTATTCTTAGTCATCATCCTGTCAAACGTCTGTTCAAGTTCAGCAGGGGTGAGCATAGTGCCAGTTTCATCATATAGTGTGTGCAGAATCTCATCACTTCGCTCCTGCGTCAGATATGGACTGTCCAAACGGAGTTTGATGATGGTATCTTGTGCATCGGCATCGCCTGTAGCAGAACTGATTCCACCAAATTCATCATAGAAGAACTTTCCCTCGCAATCATCCGATGGCTTTATTGGAATCTCATTGTGCCCTTTTGAAGCATCACAATGTGTAGGGAAGTATGTCCTAGAATATAAAGGAGCACCCGAAGCATCCTTCGGTATGTCTCTGCCTCCCTCACATGAAATCATCAAGTTCGAGTATTCACCTACTAGTTCTCTATGAGCACTCTTTGGCTGCACATGTTCTATTGTTATATTATCCTCTTCTACAGAATGTCCACAATAGCAACAAACATAGCCTTGTTCGCGAATTAGCGTATGACGTAACAATTCAAATCCCTTGGTATGCTTCACTCGCCTGAACAAATGCTCTCCATCTAAAGTAGGGTGACTACCGGCAAGTATACTGTTCCTGTCTAGCTGTCTACCTTTCAGATTCTTCACATAAACCCCAGGCGCTTTGTCTACAGTCTTATCTATGTGCTTCATCTGCCAATCATCTCTATGCGTTCTATGGTAGAGCGCAATCTGTTCATTTCAATTTCACTGATGCTAAATTGTTCCAAATCTACCAGTTTGTTCTTGGCATCCTCTATACGGCGTTCTTTTATATCTTTACGTATGCTTTGCAACAGCAGCTCTGCCTCTCCGCTCCTTGGTGCTGTGTTCATCGCAAACTGATTGATGCTGTTGGTGTCCAGTCCGTATGTATTCCGCCCAAAAGGTATCAGTTTCCCGTTTACCATCACAAACAACTCACTCCCTTGTTTCACTGACGAAACCATCAGAGCCGAATGTGTAGTAATGATGGCTTGGCTTCGCTCCAGTTTCTGTAATACCTCCGGCAGAAATGCCGACTGCCATTTAGGATGCAGGAAGGTGTCTGGCTCGTCAAGAAGGAACAGGCAATTTTCTTTATCCCAGAATTCAACCAAAGCAGATGTCATAACCACCTGTTTTTCTCCTTCGCTCAAATACTCTATACTAATGGGGGCTGCCGTCATCTCATCACCTTGTCTGTTCCACTTCACATCTACCCAATCAAGTAGACCATTATTGTAAAGTAAATCGAAAATCTGGAACAAGAAAACACCTTTGTTCGTTATGCCTACCTCATCAAGGAAGTCCTGTAGGTTCATCGCACTGATTTCTATCTCAATGTAATCTTCTGCAGATGTGGGTCTGATAGAATGTTCAATTAATCCCTTCAGAAAATCGTTAAACAATTGACTATTGTTACCCCAGAAGTCTGCACTTCCTGCTGTTGCCCAATGCGGTTTCTTCAGGCGGATGGTATGTACTACCGACTCTATTCGAATATTGAGTTTCTCTATAGTTTCACTTTCAGTATTCTGAGCCATCAGACTCATGAGTGCAATGGGCAGGTGGCGCAAGTCGCTGTAGATGAAAGGTGTATCTGCAGGCAGGTACAAAGGAGTCAGTGTGTACTTATTCCCGCTCTTTCTTACTGCATCCAATCTCTCATTGATGAAGTAATTGCAGATACTCATCACGCGCTCGGTGTCACCTGCATAATAGGCGATGATATTGGCGGGCAAATGTGCTTTTAACCTCTCTCCACTATCCTCTTTGATGGAGTAGACATCCCCATCAATAAAAATCTTTAATTCGCCGGGATTGCTCTCTTCAAGATAACCCGATTCAAAAACCACCGTATGCGCTATTCCGTCAACCTCATCGGTCTGGTATTCCAAATAAAAGCCATCTACCCTACAAGTGGCTTTCGGGTCTTTCAACCTTTTATAGACAAGTTCAAAAACGGTAAGTATTAGTTCTATCAATGTAGATTTACCACTACCGTTCTCTCCGATGATAACAGCACACTTTGAACGGAACTCCGCCTGAGGGTTCTCCAGAATGCGCCAATTCTTTACATCTACCCTAGTAATTCTCATTGTTCGAAAAGCTCTTTAGAAAAACGATTTATGCCATCAGCCCATTTCTTCTCTAATTTGCTGATACGTTGCTGTACTTCCTGTAAATCGCCTACTATATTTCGTTGTTCCGCAATCTCAGGCATGGGAATCGTAAGACCCAGCAGGTCACGTGTCCTTATATAACTCCTTTCGGAAATACCCCTACTGATAACGCGTAGCATATTTTTATATCGTTCAGAGGTTAGTACCATCAGTAAATAGAATGGATCTATCTCACTGTTCACGATTTCTAGCACAACGAAATTGTCACTTACTATTGAGCCATCTAACTCCTTGGGCACGATTCCAATTGCACCGTCCTTGGCACCAATTCTCGAAATCACCAACTGACCAGTTCCAATAACAGTAAATCGTTTATTTTTTTCTTTTAGTTGTTTAGCCGTTATCTTCTCCCTAAAAACAATATCACGCTTGTTTTTCCTGACAGTTACAAGATTATATAAGTCTTTGGGATAATCCACTGGTTTGGTGTCTATGACCCTAACCAAATCAGCTAACCAGTGTCTGGGATATTTTGAGAAAAGGCAATAATCCTCCTTTGCAAATTCTGCTTGGATATCCCAGCTATCAAGAGTTGTTATCGTCATGAAGAAAGCATTCTCATTACTTTTCTGTTGGCCTTCATACAGCCACGACATCATCACTGGCTCTAACTTCTTGAAATCGTTCTTTTCAGATGGCAAACCTATAGCTGATATACCCATATCCTCTACTTTTGCCATCATCACTTCTCTGTCGTATGGATGGGGATAACCAGACCTGAGTACCAAGACACTCGATTTCAAGGGCTTTCCACCTATGCGGATTGCATTAGCTGGTAACATCACCATACCCATCACCGTTGCCCTTTCTAAGAGTTCATGTCTTATATTGTAAAACCTTTCCCCTTGTAAAAAGTCATCGGGTGTTATCAAAGCAACCAAGCCTCCTTCTGCTGCCAGATTTATTGTATTAATCACATTGTCTCTGTCATTTTGGTAATGATCAGATTTGGAGTGATTTAAATACGAAATAACAAAATCATATTTTTGACGACTGCTATTTATGTCTGTACTCCCGTATGAAATGCATGCATCTTTATTACCGCACATCAGCAAATTCATCTTTGCTGTTTGAGCCATTAATCTGTCAACTGCCAATCCTCTAAGTTCCCCTTTATGTCCCATCGGCAACTGTGTAGCAACTGCAGACAAGAGGCCACCATCTCCACAAAAAGGATCTATCACTTTGTCATTTGGTTTTATTTTGAGAACATCAACAATAAATTCCGATATTTGACTTGGAATAGTAATAGTATTGTCAATACCTCGCATCACCTTTTGAGAGAACTCCTCATAAGCCCTGCCCATCGCTGGACGTGCATAAGCAAAATCAAAAAAACTTAAGGCATCTATTATCTCGACACATGTCGCGGGTTTAGCCAAGATATGGTCAGCATAATCAAACAGACATTCCATATCAAACACCTTCTTTACCTCTTCAAATAGGTGTTCAAATCTTTGATCTGGATATATCTGTCCGTCACCTTTTAGGAAAGACTTCATTTCCTCACGCTCTTCTGGGATATTTTCCGTAATATATTTAATATACAACAGTTTCGTCAATTCCATAAAAGCACTCTCTGATGTCATTTTCTCCTGACTGCGCAGCATATTATGACACCATGACAGACTCCTTGAAAGCCTATCAGCCATTTCCTTCATTCCTATTGTATTTATACGTTCTCTCATTCCATTGTTTTTAACTAAGTCTAGCATGTTGCTACTCTGTCGCAACTCATCTTCCTTGAAACGCCGCCTAAGCAATTGAGCATCTTATTTTTCCCTTCCAGTGTCGTTTTTAATTGTTAAGCTATTAGAACCACAAAACATCTCCTAATAGTGTAGGCTCAAGATCCTGCATATTTTCCTCGTTTTCTATATCATAGTAAATAGTAGAGGTATCTCTGATATACAGAACATTTTCATTTTTCAAATGAACGTATAATGGCAACTTCTTCTCAAAACAACGCCAAGATGTTTTGCCAGACTTAATCACCTCATCTATGTTCCTTACCCTTGGTAAGATGTCTATGGTAAAGGACAGCTTAGAATATGACGAAAGCAGTCTTTCCAGATGTACTTTTTCCACATCACACAGCATCAATGATGTTGATACCTTTGCATCTGGACAAGCATCTTTAATTGCTTCAAGAATAAGTTCATCTACCTTATCTCTAGGGTAGCTTTCTTCCGGATACACGTATAGCGATTTGTCTAAATCCGAACGCTTTGATTCGTCCATCGTATACTGCTTTGATGGAGAGCGTTTGTATGCTATAATTGCTGGCCGCAATTCGCCATTCACTTCAATTTCAAAAGATATAATCTTTACATACTTGATTTCTTCAAGAGGAAGTACATTGATTTGTTTCATAACCCTATTTCATTAAAAAAACAGTAATACACCTATCATTGGGGGCATTTATCCTTTTTTCCACAACTCCATCAGCTCTCCGTTAAGCGACCTCAGCCCATGTATTCATGTATTAGGTTTGAACCTATTCATAGCCATATTCCATGCAACTAGGCATCCCACTCCTTAGGGTCACCCCATCCTATGACAGAGAGCAACATCCATTCCATATCTCTGGTCCTTCCGTTTCACTGACGATTGACCTCCAACGCATCATGAATTACTTAACCGCCACAAAGATACAATTAAACGAGCAAAATGCAAAAGAATTAGCATTTTTTTGCTTTTTTGTATGTGGGTATAAACGCCAAAGGCACCAACTGGCCAAACTTTTACCAATCGATGCCTTTGAAGCATTCATTATCTGATTGTATCAAAAAAATGTACTCCCGCAGCGCTATATCCTCCTCATCACCACCTCAAAGGCCTCTGCGTAGTTACATCCTGCTTGTCCGCCACGATAGGCTGCGAGGCCTTCGATAGCTTCAGCCGATCTTGGATGCGGATAAAGTCTCATTACGCCACGATACATTGAGAGAGCCTTCACCTTAGCGTCAACTCCCTCTTTCCTTACCTCAACCCATGTATTAGGTTGGAATCTGTTCACAGCCGAATTCAGTGCCCAATCCGTGCAACTAGGCACCTCCATATACCTGAATTCCTTGATTGGCTTCACCTCTAGCCTACGCTGGAACTGAATAGCCTTCTGGCAAGCCATTGAAGTCTGCAGATGGTCATAATTGAGTTTAGCAGACTCGTGAGTGACTGATTTTGTCCGATGCTACTGACTGAATTTCGCCCGACGTAGGCACACTTGCACCAATCATCATGCCAGGTGATGTCATCGCACTGAAGAAAAACGCAACATGGAAAACGTACATTCCCGGTGATTTCATCTGCGTTGTTGTTACCAGCGAATATAAAGTTCTCCGCAAGGTATCTGTCACTCAGCCTGACGAGCAAAGCATCAACTTCACCCAGATGGTCGATGGCACTCCCGTAGAGTCCAGCATCCCCAAGGACATCATCGTAGAGATCTACAAGGTAGTAGGCAACTACCGCCGCCAGTGACCAGACCTTCCCAAACGCGACATCCCCCGACCCAGCTCACGAAGAACTGAATCGGGGGATGCTTATATACTAACAGTGCTCAACGGCTCACCCGTTGAGATAGTCACCAAGCCCTGCACCTCTCCGCAGGGCCAATAGAACTAATAATACCTCATTCTTATATTCAGCTCTTCCATCACCAATCTTACGGACACACCTTTCCCGTACCCAATGAACCCGCCAAATCCGAAGTCCATCAGATACCCAGCCATCCCGCTATGATATGTAGTATTGAGCTGCCTCATTCCTTTTTTTCACAGTGCTCGATGGTTCTTCCATCGATTATCTCTTTGTCCCGTATGTTGCGATATTATCGCAACTACTATTCATACTGATTTTTCCTCCTATACTGTTCCGTCAATTCCAGAAGTTTTCTAAACTTCTCCACCCTCTCCGGTTTCATCTTCCCTGCATTAAGAGCCTTTCTATTAGCCTTCAGCCAATTTAAGTAGTCATGCTCCTCAATCCGATGCTTCGACGGGTTCTGATGATTGGCTTCAATAAATTCAACCACCTCATCATATCGTTTCAGCCATCTTTCCTCCTGCGTCATTTCTTTGTTTCTATTATCATGGTTATCAACCTCATATCACATTATTATTCATTTTCGTCAATATGAAATTGTACTTGGCAATATTTTTGTCTATTAATTCTTGTTTGTTTTTCTCACTGGTAAATCCATATATCTGCAAATGCCCACACAATAGGAAACAAATACAACTGATTGCGACTACATAAGGGCGCAGTTCATTGTCATCCCTATATCTGCTCTCTGATTTCGTAGAAGCGTGAGAGAGTTCACCTCTCAACATCACAAACAAATATATCAGACCATCAACATCAAATATCTTATTTCTCTTCCTACACTCATTCTTTAATGCTTCTGTCGTCTGACTGTTAGCGTATGGAACATTCATGGTCAAAAACTCAAGTATGCACATACGCAAGAGTTTTGCCTCTTTAAAATTCTTAATTACCTCAGCAGTCTTAAATTTACCGTCAGCAAAGCAATACTCAAGCATCATGAAGAAATTTATGTAGGCAAAATAATAGTTGAAGTTATTGAAAAAACGCTGTCCTTCTTTGAAATAAGTAAATGGTATATAAATATCCTTCAGTTGTCTGCGATAGATTACAATATTCGAGAGATTACTATTCGTCAACTTCTTGGGTCTCTTTCTTGTGTTAGGAGTCCGAGTATACTCCGACAAAGGCGTCTTCAAATGCTCTCCTTCCGTTTCCGCAATCCAACAGAATGTAGGTCTATCCCAGTACACCTTCTCTATCTGAATGTTGAATGAGCCCATTGCCTCGATATATTGTAACCAGTCAAACAAGTCATTAAAAATCTCATCTCGGCCTATCTGAATATGCATCTGCCCATTTTTCACGAACGCCTTTGGAAGGTACTCATCGTAATCCTTCACGGGTTTCGAGACTTTAAGCCATAGTTTATCATTCTCCTTATAAATCTCAAAATCATAAGGATGAAGTTTGGCAGTCACAGGTTCTGTAACTATCATATCCGCTATAACTTCAGCTTTCAATGCTATTTTCATAATTCATCTTAATGTCATTATTATATACCTAACCACGCTTTCACTTTTTCTAAAGTTAGTTTCGGTACGTCATGCCCTATCATATACATTACCACATCAGAACAATTTATTCTCAAAGCCCGACGTAACCCTTTATAGCTATTCCATATTAATTGGACCTCTAAAGCATACTGGCCCACTATATGAAGGGCTATCCTATCAGTCAAGCCCCCTTTTATCATAGCAGCATGCTCTTCTTCACATATACCATAGCGAAGATAGTCTGGTAATAGCTTCAAGTTGTCAATGTCAAACTCATATTTTGCTTCCAAGTATCTAATTAGCTGTTGCAGCCGGATACAGAAATGATATTGAACGTGATTCAGAATACTCATAATAACATCAACAGGCAAATCCATCCGTTCTGCAATCTCACAATACCGAGCACCTTTCATCCATTGATTTACAATCTCCACCCATCGACCAGCATCCAAAATAGACTCTTTCTCATCAGCATCTTTTATCTCATCTATCACCCTAGCCATAGATGGCAATCCATATATGAGAGAATAGATTTCGCCAAGCCAATGTTCATCATTAACGGTTTCATTTTGAAGCTTTTTATCAAATACATCAAGGCTGATTTTCTCCAACTCCACAAAATCATCGACATCCAGGCCTGACTGTTTCAACAATCCAATATTCTCAATATCCACATTCTGAGAAACCTTCTTGTATCTTACGGCATATGACTTCCTGATATATGCTTTGGCGGAATCATCCGAAAGATGATAAGCCAAGGAGTCACTAATACTATCTTCGACGACTTTTTCTTCGTCACCAATTCCGTAATTGCACAGCAACATTGTGTCAATGGCGGTGGATGCACCAAGTTTCTCCATCACGGTATTTAATTCTTGCTCCGTGAGTTCCCTTCTATAATCCTTTATCTGTTGTATCAGCTCAAAAAAAATACCCCTTATTTCATGAATGCCATCGCCTTTAAGAGCAGTTACCACTTTATTAAATTGCTTTTGATCGTATTCTGGCAATATAACAAGACCATACTTCTCTCTGCCAGCCCTGCCCACACGTCCAAGTATATTCCTTATCTCTGTACTGTCTATCAGATATGTCCTATTCTTGTTATAGTCAAAATTTGCCAAAGAATGAACAATGAGCGTCCTTATTGGGAGATTGACACCTTCTGCCAAGGTGCTGTTACTAACAAGCAACTTAATTTTCCTTTTTCGATAGTAGTCCTCTATATACTCTCGCACATCCTGTGGAAGGGCTCCATTATGGTAAGCCATACCATGTTTAATGTATTTACTAAGAGGATAATCTTCACCATATTGATATGACACATACTCATACAGTTTCATCATATCTTCCTCATTAGAAGCGTCAACAAGAATTTCGCCATATCTATGTTCGGCATTCAGTTTTAGCAGCTCCTCACATACCGGCTGACACCTTTTCTTAAAATAGGTAAAAACCAATGTCGAACCTGCTGTCGATGCTTTCAGAGCCAATGCACAAGCTCTTGTTATCTTATTACCTATCTTTGCTTTTTTGTTCTCACTCTTATCTAAGAATGTCGGGATTGAGAACTTTACCTGCTCATAATTATTATCATAGACATTCAAACATACATTCATATTCTGCTTCTCAGCAACAGCCAGTCTTATTTCGCATGGCCGGTATTTACTATCTCCGACCTGTTCTCTACTACCGCCAAGCCATGTATTCACCTCATAGATATTTGGTATGATAGCAGATATGAATAAAAACCTGGCAATACCCCGTTTTTTTATTCGTGAAAGTAAAAGTTCATAGTGTATTCCACGGCTTACACTATCCAAGAGCTGTCCTTCATCACAAATCACAAGTGTATATTCATCAAGAATGCTTTCATCACCACCTTCCATTGAAGAGAAAAACTCTGGCGTAGTAATAAACAGAGATGCCGCCTGCAACTTGCTTTGGTTCAAAGTTGAAGAGTTACCTCCATATGCGGCATAACACTTAAACCCTAAAGCCTCGCCTACTTCCTCATATCTCTGACGTAATTCATGGCTTAATGAACGGAGGGGAGCCAAATACAATACCTTTGCATCAGGATTCTTTCGCAGCTCACTATAAACAAGAAGCTCTGTGATATACGACTTACCTGCACTCGTTGGCATCTTCAAACTGAAAGACCGTTCAAATGTCAATAGTCCTTTATCTATTGCATCCCTTTGCGATTTCAAAAACTGGAGTATTCCTTGGCTCCTTGAAAATCCAACATAATCCCCCCAGCTGAAACCTAAATCATATTTTTTCAGATCTTTCCAGAGATTATTGTTTGAGAACTTCCTCAAAACATGAAGTAATATATGGCAGTCAAAAAATTCATCAAGGTCATTAAATCTGTATTTATCACAAATACTTTCAACTTCACCTATAACTCTTGACAAGCATTTTTCATTACCTGTATTTAGGAAGCGGTTCATCCACCATTCCAGACTAAGTGATTTTATATTATCTCCATTTATTTCTTTTCCACCTTGCAATAAGTAGCAGATTAGCTTCGAATAAATATTGGGGTAACTTGTGTAATCCTTGTCTTTCAACAAATAGGAAGCAATTGCTTCATACCCGACAAGATAATATATAGCTGCAACATATAGATGGTTTTCTTCTTTGTCAATATCCTCAAACTCTTGTTGAGTATCATTATCCGAGTATACTAACAAACCTTTAGCTATTTCTCTAAGTTCATCCTCTTTTATCGAATAGTTTCCATCTTTGACATCCTCAAGAGTAAAGAACATGTGGTTAAGCAGAGTGATATAAAAATCATCCTGCCATTTTCGGAACTCATACAACGGTAAATCATTTACATGATAGCTACCCATCATCTCGAAAGCTTCCGAATCATTAATCCACTGAAAAAGCTTACTCCGTGCCATCTTCTATATTCAATATACCTTCATACATTCTTTCATATACACGTTTCATGCCACAAAGTGGAACAGCTATCAAGTTGATTTCTTTTTCCTGAGCCTTTTTTAGCTTTTCGGGCTTGATGTTATCAATATGCTTATCCAATGACAAACGATCTACAACTATCGCTGCATTGAAAAACTTCTTATATTCTATAAAATCCTCATCTACAGGCTCACTAAACCTTTTCACTTTTCTGGCCAAACTAAATAGGTGGTCATGGTTGTACTTCGACCTCATATAGGCAACTAATTTACCAGCCCTTGACACTCTATCTTTCAACGCGCCATCTATACCAGCATTCATTGAACTTGTTCTATTACCGTCAGATAAAACAACAGCCCTACCTTTTGACTCTAACAAGAACATATAATCATCTTCTGATGGGTTATATTCATCCAAGCATTTCAACAATACAATATCAGATAGATGACAAGGCATATCTTGGGTTTCCTTCCATCTCCATTTCATCGGTGTAACATTGGCATCTGGACAATGAAAGTTAATACATAAAAAGTACATCAATATTTCAGAAAACTCACCCGACTTCAGATTAGCTTTTGTAGGTATTTGTTCTGAAACTGCTTCTGATTTACTTTTCCAAACTTTATTATCAATACCATTATTCAAATCTTCATCCGAAATGTATGCTTGACGAAATGGAACAAGAAAATCATTGACAAACTCATCAACAAGCTCATCTTTAAATTGATATACAGTAACACCTTTTTCTTTGTAGATGTCTCTATCAACGTCAAAAAAACGACCTATATCAAAAGCCATACTCTTTTATTCCTTTATCTCATTCATCGCCATACCCAGTATATCATTGGGACTTAGTTCTGCCAATTCTACTTTCTTAAAGCCATCACTCTCCAATAATTCTTCAAGCGTTGCTCTGGCATTAATGATTACAGGGTCATGACAAATTTTAGTTGCATTGCCTATCATCGTATAGAAGAATGCACAAATGGAATAATTCAGGATAGCGGTGCGATAGCGCATATCCTTCATTATCTCTTTGTCCTTGGCTACAGGCGAATGATAATACTTCGTCGCATTGAAATTGTATTTAAGCAAGGCTGATTGTAACTCATCGAACACATGGTCATATTCATCTCCAACTACCACCTCAGAAAGAGGCACATGAATATTTTCAACGCCATCATCTATATTAATATGCACGTATGGATGCCCTTCATGCGGCAAATCCAACCTCATCAAGACTGGTCTATCATCTGCCATAGTAAAGTACATTTTCACCCTTGTAGTATTCTCAGCAGAACCTCTTGTCTCTATTTTATCTCCTCCTTTAATACAGTCCGCTTCTACCACCAGGTGATAAACATAGATATTGGAATAGTTTTTCAAGATGAACTGAACCAAATTACCCAGTACTTCTTTCTCTTGGGATGTGCAGCAAGGACATGTTAGCACATCCAACAGACAGCTCCAGAAAGCGAGAAAGCCACATTGATAGGCGAAATCCATGAATAAGCCTTTTACACTATCCTTAAGCAAATCCTTCTTAACGCTCTTTTCTGTAGCAGCAAGAGCAATTTGCCCCTTAAATCTACGCAGTCTTTCTATATCAATCAAGCAAGGCTTATACTTCTCATCCCAATTAAAAACGCCCTTATCACTCGCCTTAAAGAAAAAGTAATTCGTAATGTCTGTGTTGATACATATAAACGCGACAAGCATCCTATCTGCTAGACTCAGGTAGTCTATTCCACTTCTGTTCTCCTTATATTCGTCAAAGGAAATTTGAAGTCCGTTTAAATACAAGTTCGTCTCTAAATTCGGAATTTGCCTTGATTGTCTGGATACATACTCCACTTCTGGGTGAGATGGTGTGGAAACATAAAAGGTTGCATCGTCTTTGTTCTTAAGACATATATCATTCAATTCTTCAAGCGAAACTATTCCGTCAGGTAAACAAATATCTAACAGGCCACTATTCTCAAATGAGAATTCCTCCAGCATCATGCATTTCACAGTTTTAGCAAAAAACTGCAAATGAGCATACGTTAGATCTTTGTCAAATGTGAAATGCATCATAAACAACGACATTTCCGTTATTACTTGGATTCTTACATTCTCCCTGTGCTCAGCGGTTCCTCCGCTGAGAAAAACTCTTCACCTCCCCCTCCACCATCTTCATCAGCTTCGGCAACATCTGCTCTATCTTCGAACACTTAACCATGCCATACCGGTCGAATTCCATATCGTCGAATTCCATATCGTCCAATCTCTCATTCTCCCCCTTCCTTCTCCTACATCCCCCACATGGGGCACTTCTCTAACTCAGAATAATCCCCGTATTGGGCTTGGGCATCACAGAGCATGTCTGTGAAGCGGGAACTGCAGTGTAGGTCGCAGAAGAAATCGGTTTCGAGGTTGAACACTTCCAGGTTGATATCCATCTCATCAGCCATGCGCTTTGAGAGGTCGGGCTTTTGGCGTAGGTGACAGTATAGTTCCACTACTGCCTCGGTGAATATCGCCAGTTTCGTGTAGGTATCACCATAACCTGTGAAGCCAGCATACCAATCTTCATGCTCCTTGCATGTCTTGACCAGACATCTGAAGATGGCATAGCAACTACCGGCAGCAGCTTCGTATGCTCCGCTATTCACCAGTTCTGCCGTTTTCCGAGCAAATGGCGACAAGGCTAAAGCAATAGCCAAATCATCATTCTTCTTCAAAGCTGTTTGATAAGCCGATTCTATCTCCTTCTGCATGGGCGACTCGAAGTTGTACCACTCATTGGTAACCCAATAGCAGATATCATCCTTTGCCTTCCGATAGCGAGATGGAGCATCCTGCCGCCACTCGTCCAAGAACTCGATGAGTTGACTGTTCACGATTTCCTGTGACTCCTTTGTTTTCAGTTCAAAGAGGTCTCTGTAGCACCAGCAATAGCCCTCCACCTGATTCTCATCACGAAATTCATAGTCTGAGTAGTCGATATAGTTG
>Ga0310697_10000595_pt1 | contig 47326 bp, 72 predicted proteins | sample 172DNAGHGlowgp2_FD_203883 | JGI IMG/M metagenome (GOLD analysis project Ga0310697, IMG submission 203883) | Sheep rumen microbial communities from Palmerston North, Manawatu-Wanganui, New Zealand - 1728 DNA GHGlow gp2 (v2) (version 2) | ecosystem: Host-associated > Mammals > Digestive system >...
TTTTTTTTTTTTTTTTTTGGTGGGGGGGGGGGGGGGGGTGGGGTGGTTTCGTCGTGGCCTTGTTTCGCTCACAACGGGGGCAAGTTTATAAAATTTAGTTTATAATGTCAAGCGAAAAATTTACAAAAAGTTATTTTTCTTGAAACGTCTAGTAAATAGTGGACTTTTCCTCTTGTTATTTCCCGGAATTGTGTTAGATTTCCGCCCCTCCGCGAGCGAAAACGCCCGCGCAACACAAGCCAAAAGAACACAATGAAGGGACAACAGAAGAGGACGCCGTTTGCCAGCGTCTACAAGGCGGCGCGCAAGGCCGCCAAAATCAACCAAGCCACCGTCGCTAGGGCGTGCGGGCTTTCGCAGCCAGCTGTCGGCAAGTGGGAGAAGGAAACTTCAGAACCTTCCCTTGTCAACCTCGTCAAGGTTGCAGACCTGCTGGACTGCTCCACGGACTACCTGCTCGGCCGGACGCAGGTCAACGCGCCGGTCTCGATACAGGGGAGCCAGAACGCGGCGAACATCGTCGATTCTACCGTCCAGATCGGCGGCACGGGCGACCGGCTTGAAGCAGAGGTTGCGCGCCTGACGCGCGAGTGCGAACGGCTCTCGCGCGAATGCGAACGGCTTGCCTCCAGGAACGCCTGAAGATGAGCGGACTGGACGTGATGTCCGCAGAGATGCGGAGACAGGCGAAGCAGACGAACGACAACGTCGATAGAATCATCGCGGAAGCGAAGGGGAACGCCAAGACGCCGGAGGAGGCGCAAGCCGCTCGTGACGCCATACTTGCCGAATACGCGAAACTCGCCGTCGCTTGGGGCTGCAAGAGCCGCAAGGTGAAGCGAGCCGCGAAGGTCGCTCCGGTTGTCCGCGTTGACGCCTCCCCTTGAAACAAGATTGCCCCCCGCCGGAAGCGAACCGGCGAGGGGCGTGTTGTTGAAGGGACAACGGCTCGTAGACTAGCACGCGCCCCGCCCCGTGTCAACGCCTTTTTCGGCGAACGCGGAGGCGCAGGAGCGGCGCTCGCGCGGGAACGCGCGTCAATCAAATCAGCAGTCGGCTGCCGCCAGATGTGCTTTCGTGGAAGAGGATGGAGGTCGCGTCAACCGCATCGTCGTGCTTGCCGTTCGGGAACGCGGCGAAGTCCTCCTTCCAGCGCGTCTCCGCCTCGCCGTGGCATCCGGGCCGGTAGACGTGGACGCATCCGCCCTCGAACACAGGCTCCAGCGGCGCGGCCTTGGCGCTCTTGTCTCCGGGAAGGTTCGAGCGCCGGACGATGCACGCGCCGGTGAGCGCCGCCTTGAACTGCGTATAGGTGTCCTTGTACGCGCCGAATGCCTCGATTGCCTGCGACACGCCGCCGCCGTCGGCAAGGGCGGTCTCCCGGATGAGGCGGTCGCGCTCCGGAGCTTCCGCGCGGATGCAGACCATATCGCGGATCCAAAGCTCCTTCCGCTCCACGTTGCCGGGGAGCCGCACGGATCGCGCACCGCCCCGAATGCCCCACGTCCAGTCTGGATCGTCCTTGTCGCGCTCCTTGCTTGACGAGGCGAGGTCCCACGCGCGCGTCTCGCGCAGGACGGGCCAGCCGTCGAGCGAGTCATGCCAGACAACGGCGTCCACGGCGAAACGGCTCCCGCCCTCCGGCTGCGGGCAGCAGTCGAGCAGGGCCGAGGCCTGCTTGCCGAGGACGGCGCGCTGCGAGTCATACCACTCTCGCGGGAAATGCTCCGGGAACAGCGTCTCCCACCCGTCAGGCCCAGGCTTGCGCGCCGGGAACGAAAGGCGCTCGAAGCGCGGGAAGGTCTTGTCGCTCGCCTCCGCCTTCTCGATGCGGCCGATGAGATCGTCGACGTGCCACGGCGTCGCGGTCACGCACACGATGGACGCAGGGGAGTTGCGGCGCGTGAACACGTCATTGCGGAAGGCGTCCCAGACCTTGTTGCGGAACGTCTCGCTCACCGCCTCGGCTCGGCTCTTGCAGTAGTCATCCACCACGATGAGGTGGCCGCCGGAGCCGGTGATGCCGCCGCCAAGACCGACCGCCGTGACTTCGCCTGTACTTCCCTCGATCGTCCAGTTCGCCTCCGTCCGCTTGCCGATTGAGACGCCGGGGAAGACGCGCCTGTAGCTGGGGGAGTCCACGATTGCCATGGCGCGCCGAGAGAACTTCGCCATAAGGGACGCGCCGTAGCCGGTCATCACGACGTCGGGCTTCACGTCCGCGTTCACGCCGAGGAACCACGCGGGAAGCGCGCGGGACACGATGTCGCTCTTGCCGTGGCGGAACGGCACAGTGATGATGAGGTAGGTCGAGACGCCTCGCCGGAAGTCGTAGACCGCTTGCGATAGGCGTCGGCAGATGGCGCGCGTGTGACGCCCCTCGTGAAGCGGCCCAGGCATCCACCAGCAGTAGCGCATGAAGTCCAGAAGGCTCCGGCGCGCACGTGACCGCCGGAGTTCGTCAAGCAGCGCATCGGCGGCGCGCGCTCTGTCATTCGCAAGCGGGATGGCGTTCCTCCTTCGCCAATACCCGCCTCGTAAAGGAACGAGGTGCCGCCGTGCTGCGTCCGCTGGCCCGGCGTTGACTTCCGTCCGCTCAAACGCGGGGGCGAAGGGGCGAAGGGGCGCTTTCACTCTTTTTCGCCCTCGCTATCCTAAAAAATTTTCGCCGACGCCCGGTTGAAAACGGTCGTGAGTTGCGCCGCGACACAGTAAATACAGGGTAAACCAGAAGTATTGTATTAGAAAAATTTTAGTTATTTTTCGCTTGACTTTATAAACTAGATTTCATAAACTACGCCCCGTTGACGCGCACGAAGGGCGCTGACACACCACCCCACCCACCCCACAAACAAAACAGGAGACAAGCAAAATGAAAATGCTCAGGACAAGCGAGAGGCCGCGCGGCTTCGGAGTTCCGGTCGCGGAACTCAACAACAAGCCGCTCTGGCGCGAGAAGCAGCAGGAGGAAATGTTCCGCCTCGCGCGCTACGCCATCAAGGAAAAGGCGTGCGACTGCCTCGGCTGGAATGAGAACGCAATCCTCGACGAGGACGAGAGCCGGGCCAAGTACCCGACGCCCGAGGACGCCATCGACGCGATCTGCAACTGGGCCATGAACGACGGTTGCATCGACCCGCGCATCCCCGCCGAGAAGGTTCTGGCGGCGACCCACTTCTACGGATACAAGCGCGCGCGCCGCAGCGCCGCGTTCCGCATCCTCAAACTCGGAGCCGACTACATGGCGGCGGACAACAACTGGCCGCTCGACTGGAAGGACGCGCTCCGCGCCCGCTACAACATCAAGACCGTCTAACACCCCCAATCCCCGCCCGCAACGCGCTGGCGGGGGCAACCCAAAGGAGACAAGACGATGAGCAACGCAACCAAGTTTGACGGCGACGGCTGGGACTGCCCGGCCCTTGAGGACAGCGGCCTCCTCGACATCCTCGGAAGCTGCGCGCGCGCCGACTACGCCATCCGCCACTGCACGCGGGCCTCCGCCACGTTCGGCGACACCTACGCGGACCTCGTCGCGTACGTCCGCGAACTGGCCGAGAAACTTGACGAGGCCGCCGATGAACTCGCGCGCCTCGACCTCGACACGGAATGGTAGGGCCGTCCAACTCCTGCCAACAAACAAAAGCGAGAAAACAACAATGAAGGGCAACAACAACACCAAGCGCTCCGTGGCGCAGATCGCCGTGGACGCGATCCTCGAACAACTCGACAAGGGCGTCAGCCCGTGGCACAAGCCGTGGGAGTGCGGCGCTCCTCGCTCCTACGACGGGCGCATCTACCGCGGCATCAACCGCTTCCTCCTCGGACTCGCGCCGTTCGACAACCCCGTGTTCGTCACGTTCAAGCGGGCGCACGAGCTCGGCGGCACCATCCGCAAGGGCGAGAAGGCAATGCCGTGCTTCTTCTGGCACGTGCCGAAGCCCGAGCTCGTCATCCACAACGCCAACACGGACGAGGACGAGGTCGTCCAGAAGGGCGAGCCGCACTTCTTCCTCCGCTACTATCAGGTCTGGAACATCGCGCAGACGGAGGGCATCCCTGCGGACAAGATTGCCAAGGTGACGCCGAAGCGCTACGAGCACCAGCCAATCGCGGAGGCCGAGGCCATCTGGGACGGGTTCGCCGACAAGCCCGCGCTCGTCGCCAACGGACAGCGGGCGTTCTACGTCCCGGCAAAGGACTCCATCACCGTCCCTCCGATGAGCGCCTTCGCAGACCGGGAGGAATACTACTCGACCCTGTTCCACGAGGCGGGACACAGCACCGGACACGAGTCCCGGCTCAACCGCAAGGCGTCCGACCTGTTCGGCTCCGACTCCTACGGGCGCGAGGAGCTGGTCGCGGAACTCTGCGCCGCGATCCTCTGCGGAGAGTGCGGAATCACGCGCACCCTCGCCAACAGCGCGTCCTACTGCGAGAACTGGGCGAAGGCCATCCGCAAGGCCCCGGCCAACGCCGTGGTGAGCGCCGCGAGCGCCGCCGAGAAGGCCGCAGACTACATCCTCGGCCGCGCCGAGGCCAAGAAGGAGGTTGCGTAATGAAGGCGACGCGCAACCGCAAGGCCGTTTTCACCGTCAACGCCGATTCCGCGTTCTTCGCGAGGGCGTTCAAGAACGCGCACGCCGTGTCGGAACTCGTGACCGACCTGCTCTGCTCTGGCAGGTCGCGGCACGAGGCACCGGACGCGCAGCGCACGACAACCGGCGAGCCGGTGCGGAAGGTTCAGATCGTTCTCATCTAGCAGGGAGGGACAACAAATGACGAAACTCGAACAATTGAAGCGAGACGCCGAACAGCTCGAACGGCTCGCGAACGAAGCGCAGCGCGCGCTGAAGCGCGAACAGGCGAAGGACGCCGAGGCGCGCGAACTGGCCGAACGCGCCAAGCGCGCGGAGAAGGCCGGGATCGCGACATTCCGGCCAATCGTCTACAAGGACGAGGCGCTGGAACAGATGACGGACGGCTCCGCCCCGTACATCGTCTACCGCCGCCGCTCTGTCGTTCCGTATTTCATCTTCCGAGAGGACGGGGCGCTCATCTGCTCCTGCGCGTTCAAGAAGGCCGCGCTCTGCGTAGTCGAGGAACTGAACAAGCTCGCCGCCGTCGCCGTGGCCGCCGGAAAGGGGGTGGCGTAGATGGGAACCCCGCTTCACTCCCCCGGTCCGTGGCGCGTCCGCGAACGGCGCGACGGGCTCGACATCATCGAGGACGCCAACGGCGACATGGTCTGCTCCATGGCCCTTCGCCTTCGTGACGATGGGACGCGCGGACACGCCGACTGCATGCTCATCGTCCTCGCCGCCAACGAGCACTTCAAGCGAGCGGAACGCGCCTCGCGAAAGGAGGTCCGCTGATGGTTTTCTGGAACGGAAAATTCGACTGCAACGGCTGCGTCTCGCATTGCGTCGGTTGCAACGGAATTATGGACGCAACCGGGCGCGCGAAGGAACTGCCCCGCGTCGAGAAGTGCAAGGCGGAAGCGCTCGCTCGCCACGCCCGCACTATGTCGGCCCGCGCGCAATGCCGGAACGAGGCCGAACGGCGAGAATTCGACCACGGGCGCGGCCTGCAAGCCGAACGCCTTCGGGCGGAACTCGACCGCGCAGAGCGGTTCGGCTACGACACCGAAACCTGCCTCGCGAACGCGGCGGAATGCGGAGGGCTGTAGCGATGACCGTCACATGGCAGGGCGCGCGCATCGACACGCGCGAATGCGAGAAACTCGCACAGCGCATTACCTCCGATTGGCGCGGCGGCTGGCTCTACACGGAGTACATGCTGCTCTCGCCCGGCGGCAAGATTCTGTACTACCGCGTCGGCAACTGGCGCAGGGGGATGTCCGGAGAATGCCGTGGCTGGTGGTGGGCGTCGCAGAACTACGGCGTCTCGCTGGACGGCTACACGGTCCTCGACCGGGAAGCCCTCGTCAACATGCGAATCATCCCGGAGGCTTAGCCTCCACAACACAAACGAAAGGAGAAAAACAAATGTGCGCACCGCACCCAATCAAACCCATTGGCGCGGAGGAATACACCCCGCCGAACCCGCGCAACGCGGCCCGCGAAATGCGCCGCGCCCGAGCCCGGCTGAACGAACTCGCCCGCTGCATCGCGGACTTCTGCGAGGACCCGCCGAACGGGACTAACCGCGTCCCGCCCGCCAGCATCCTCGCCGAATACTCCCGTGCCAAGCACGACGCCCGCCGCGCCGAACTCCGCTTGCGCGCCGTCCGCAAGGCAACCTCCAACAAGAAGGAGGCCGTCTGATGCAGAGCGCCGCAACTTCACGGCGGTCAATCGACCTCGACTGGGATACGCCGACGCCGCTCGCCCGCCGATGCACCCGGCTCGCCCGCATCATCCGCGTCGCGTTCCGGCAGGTCTACCGGACGAGCTACGGCTACGTCCTCTTCTGGCTGAACGTCGCCCTCTGGGGGCTTTACGCCGCCACGCGAATCTTCGGAATCCAGTAGGAGGCAACGCCGATGAACATCGCGCAACTCTACGCGCTCAGCGACAAGCAGCGCTTCCCGGCCTTCGGCGGAACGCCGTCCGAGGCAGACCGCCCGTCCACCCTCTTCTACGCCGATTTCAAGGTAGCCGAGGCGTTTGGCGAAAAGGCCATTCGCGAAACCTTCCAGAACTGCGGCGACCTCAATCGCCGCGACTGGAAGGAGGTCGCAGAACTCGCCGTCGTGCTAAACCACCTTCTGTGGGACGCGTACAACGCGCACAACGAGCCGCTTGCCAGACTCTACGATGGGTACTGGCGCACCGTGAACGGCATCTGCTCCTCGTGGACGGACGAAGAGCGGACGCACTACTACTTCCAACTCACCGACTAACACAACTAAAAGAAAGGCACACAAAATGGCAAGACACACTCTCGACGGAAAGATCGTCGAAATCGGCGAAGAACAGTCCTGGCCCTCCGGCTTCGCGAAGGTCGTTTGCATCGTCGCGGAAGGCGGCTCCGACCGCGAACCCGACCAGATTCCGGTCGAGTTTACGCGCAGCGCGAAGGGCGGCAGCGACGGCATCGCGCTGCTCGACCGATGCGAGGTGGGCGATACCGTCCGCATTACGTTTGAACTGCGCGGGAGGGAATGGCAGGGGCGCCACTTCCTCAATCTCTCCGCGACGAACCTTGAGCGGATCGCGTCCGCTGCGCCGCACGCCGAAACGCCCGCGCCGGAACTGCCGGGCGTCCCGCCGCCGCCACCGCAAGCGCCAGCGCCGCCCGTGGAGACGAACCCCGCCCTCGACGATCTCCCGTTCTAAATCCGTTTCGGCCCGCCGAGTGGCGGTCGCCGTTAGGGGAAGGCACAAACCAATGGTTCTCACACGCTCACCATGGAAGTCTCGCCTGTTGCCGCGCCGCCGGGCTACGCGGCCCCGTCCCCGGCCCTCATTCGGAACCGCGAGTGCGGAACTCCGATAGGACAGAGCAAGTCACGCGGAAGTCAACCGCGATCTCGGCTCGTTTGGCCCACAGCCCCTTGGGTGTCCGAACTGGGGCGCTCTCTTCAACCCGAAAGGAAAACTCACATGAAACCCTACACATACGAGCGGGGAGCGATCCCCGACAGCAGCGCGAGCGCCATGCGCGTCGGCGCTGCGAACGGAGAGGTTCGGAACGCCGGTCGTGTCGCGGAGATCCTGCACGACCGCCTCGACTGCGAACCGACAACCTATTCCCGCAGCTATCTCAGCGCGTCCGTCAAGATGCTGCGCGAGCACATCGCGAATGCCGCCGCGATCCTCGACAACGCCTACGCGCGCATCGGCGAGAACCCCGCCGACAACTACCTCTTCCTCGTCACCGACGGCGAGGACAACGCCGCGAGCGCGGCATCGTAGAAAAGCAACGCAAACAGGAAGGCACACAATGAGCAACACCGAAACCACCAAGAACACTCCCGCATACGCGACGAAAAACTACATCCACGGCGCGGAACTCGTCTCGCCGGACGGCGAGGAAATCGCGTTCTTTGCCAACCGAATCGTCGGCGGAACCGACGGGCGCGCCCGCGCCGAGAAGGTCTGCGAACTGCTGAACGACGCGCTCGCCATGCACGAGCAGATCGAAGCCGCCGACCACGAACTTGCCGCGCAGAAGGCGCGCGCCGACTCCGCCGAAAAGGAGGCCAACGAACTCCGCACGAAGGTCGTGCGCTACGAGGCCGCGTTCAAGGCGGCGAACGGAACGGAGGCCGCCAATGGCTAGGCATTGCTTGCGCTGCGACGATTGCGTTCGGCCCGACCCTTGCGGCGGAGCGGTTGACGAAAGCGGTCACTGCGACTTCCACCGGACCGAGCGCGAGGCCCTTGCCGAATCTCTCCGCAAGGTGCTTCCCGCTGCTTACAAGTGGGCGGCTCTTGAGGCTGCGCGCATCTGCGGAAAGCCGGTCCCGGCAATCGAGGATGTTCGCAGGGTTCCAGAGTGGGCCGCCTGCCGCGAGGCGGAAAGGCTGCTTGAGTCGATGAAGGGAGGGGCGGCATGAGAGACCAGCCCAAAACCCTCTCCGACATCTGCGCGCGTATCCGCACGATCGACGAATCGATGATGCGCGACCTCGACTTCATGGCGGTGTTCCTCAAATACCTGCCGAGGGACATCGAGGCGGCGGCGGAGCGCGAGCGACAGGACGCCATGAAAACGGCGCTCCTCGCGAAATGCAAGGTCTGCGAAAAGGTCGGTCCGGCGTCCTCCCCCGGCTCAGCCGCAGAGATGCGCGAGGCGCTGATATATGTGCGCGACCTGATGCGCAGCGTGAAGGACGGCGACAGGGTAAGCTCCCTTGCGTTTCTCGGCGTTGTCGAGCACGCCCTCGCCGCTCCCGCCCGGAACTGCGACCGATTCGCGACTGCGGCCGAGGCGGCGCTCGCGTTCAACGCGGACACGAAGACCAAATGCGGAGAAGAGATCAGTCCGCGTCTGCTTGCGTGGCTCTTCGACAAGGCGAAAGGAGGCGACCATGCCTAGCCCGACCATCAATCCATGCCCGAAATGCGGTTCGCGCGTAATCGCAATCAACTCCGTTCCGCTTCACGGTATCTGGGGAAGTGCGCCGACCCGCGATTATTTCCTTTTCTGCCATTCCTGCATGGCATACGGCCCGAAGAAGCGTTCCCTCGATCGCGCCATCGCCGCGTGGAACAGCCGCGCGGGGGAGGATATTGAATGAGCGAACCCGTCAAACTGGACTACACCGTGCAGCTTGAGGTCTTCACCGAAGGCGTCATGCACGTCCGTGCGTTCAAGACCAGCTTCGACATCTGGAAGCCGGAGTTCAAGCGGGAACACTTGAGCAGGATCGCCGCACACCTTGCCGACGAGATCGGGCACGAGATGTTCCCCGTGTACAGACCGTCGCCAATCGAGGTTCTGGAAGCGGAGTGGTACAAGGCGAAGATGGAAAGGGCGAAGGAATGAGAATCTGCCGCGAAACGATGCCTGGAACGACGGACTGCGTGCATTGCGTCAGGACTTGGTTCCCGTCCAAGCGCGACGAGAACAATGCTACCGCCGCGCTCATCGTTGCCGCGGTGAACGAGCGCGACCGCCTCCGCGACATCGTGCGGCGGCTCGCGGACGTGACCCATTCGCTCCTCGGCAACTACGAATACCGCTTCCGCGACGACCAGAACAGCATGGAATGGGTCAAGAACGTGCGCGAACTCACGCGCGAGGCCCGCGCCGCGCTAGGGGAGGATGCAAAGTGAGCGCAAGCCCCGCCGTTTCCAAGTCCTTCCTCCAGCGCGCGTCCGAAGCGGACAAGCCGGATTGGGTGGATATGTCCGCCGTCGAGGGGCGGCCCATCAAGTACCTCGTTCTGCTAGGCGCGGTTCGTCTCGCCCGCTACATGGCCGACGGCGGCGAGATTGTCATCGACGGCATCCGCTTTGCCCGCGTCGGCAAAACACTTCTCGTTCAACCCGCAAACCAACCGAAAGGAGAAACAAAATGAAAAACATCATCCACGCGCAGAACTGCCCGCTCTGCGGAAGCGAACCGAACTGCGAAGCGGTCGAGGAATCGGAGAACGTGTCCTCCGCGCGCATCTACTGCCGGTGCGGTCTGGAACTCGCCGGGCTCGTCGAAGGCGCGGACCCGTACCGCGCACTCGAAGTCCTGAAGCGGCATTGGGACCGCCTGTACGCCAAGGAGGAAACGCGATGAGCGCGAAGCCGTCCGCAATCGACTTCCTTCTCGCGCAGAAGAAGGTGACGGACAAGCCGGAGCCGCCGGACTGGCTCCCGGTCGTGAACGTCTACATGGAGACTCGCGGCGCTCACGGGTTCCGCGCGTCCGTCCACCCAGCGTTCTTCGACATCCCGGAGGCCGGGCTAGAAGCAATCGGGAAGATCAAGGCCATCCTCGACATGGTGGAAGCGGACATCCGCAAGCGGGTAGGAGGCGCGAAGTGAAGATCGACTGGAAGAAGCGCGCGCTCGCCGCAGAGAAGGACGCCGAGAAGTTCCGCAAGGCCGTCGCGTCGCAGCTCGAACTCATCGTCTGGTCCGCGAAGGAGCAGAACTTCGGCCTCCTGCGCGACCGCGCCGAATACCTGCTGAACCGCGTCCAGAGACACCAGACAATCGTCGAAAGATGAAAACCATCCTCGCAACAATCCTCGCAATCGCCATGAGCAACTGCACAATCGCCGCCACCGTCTCCGAAGGATTCCTCGCTCGCCTCGCCGCCGTGGAGTCCGGCGGGAACGACGCCGCCGTGAACGCGCGGGAGGACGCGCACGGAAGATACCAGATTCGTGCGCCGTACTTGGCCGACGCGAACGAGGCGCTAGGCACGTCCTACACACTCTCCGACTGCCACGACCCGGCAATCGCCGCCGCCGTGGTCCGGGCGTATCTGATGCGCTACGGCACCGCGTTCGAGCGCCGCACCGGGCGTACCGCCACAGACGAGGACCTAGCCCGCATTCACAACGGCGGTCCTCGCGGTGCCGAAAAGGAAAGTACGGAAGGGTACGCGGCCCTCTTCGCCGCCGCCGGGCTTTCCGCGCAGTGATTCCATTTCACCCGAACCACAAACTCCGAAAGGAAACCATGAAAGCAACCAAGAAACAAACCGAGGCGGAACACGATCCGCTTTCCGGCCTCCTGCACGCCACGCGAACCGCAACGCTGGAAGTAATTGAGGCCGTCAACATCGCCCAATACATCCTTGAACGCGCGAAGGCCATGCAGGGGGAAATCCAGAACATCGCCGACGCGCTCCAATGCGTCGCCCGCAAGATTGGAGAAATCAACCAGCGCGTGAAGCGCATCCAGAAAGGAAACGAAAATGAATAACGAAACCAACCTCGAACAGATCGAGAACAAACTCGCAACCGCCGTTGGCGAAATGCGGAACTGGGACTCGCATTCTTGGGTCGGAAGCGAAGCCCAGAAGGAGTTTGTGAGATACGCCGACATCATCACCGACGCCGTGCTCAAAGACCCCGGTACGGTCTACGCCATCCTGCGCGACTTCCACAACGCGCACTACTCCGTCTTCCCGCGCGACGAGTTGACGGAACGGCTCTGCCACGCCTTCTACGACCAGTTCGTCGAGAAGCCGGAAGTGAAGGAGCCCGCCGCCGTGACAATCCAGATCGACGCCTTCGCGTTCCCGGACGGAGCAAGGATCGACGGGGTTGACGATGACGAGCCGAATCCGCGCCGTCCGTTCCTCGTCCCGGACCCGCGATACAAGGCCCGGAAGGAGTGGCGCTGGCAGCCGACAATCGACGTCGAGAACGGCGTTATCGTCGGTTGGCCGAAAGGAGTTGTCGCGGAAATCTACGACAAACCCGCCGACGATTGCGCCGTGCTTCTAAACGGTCGCAACCTCAACGACGGCGAATACGTCCCCGCGTTCCTCCGCCCCGGACACAATGACGATGACTACATCGTGATGAACATCGACGGCGAGGGCAAGATCGCCGGGTGGGACGCGACTGAGGCCAAGGCGTGGATCGCGAAGGCGCTCATCGAAGCGGAAGGAGGTGCGAAGTGAAACAGTTCCTCGTTCAACTCTTCGTATTCATCGCCGTTTTTGGTATCACACAAATCGTTCTCCGATCCTTCGGAGCAGGACAAGCGACGATGGTCGCCGCCTCTTTCACCGTCGGCTGTGCGCTTGGCGAACAGTTCGGCGCCGCAGACGAAAGGCGAAAGAAGGAAGGAGGTGCCGAATGAGGCGCTACGTCTGCGACTGCTGCGGAAAGGAAATCCCGGAACCCGCAGGGAGGTTCGAGACCGGACACGGCGAACTGGTAAATGCGTATGGCGAGACAATCCTTCCGAGCCTGTACGATCTCTGCTCGGATTGCAGGAACGCCATTTTCGATTTCGTCGAGGATATGCGCAAGGCGCTCAACGCAAAACAGAAGGAGGAAACAAAATGAGCGACACAGACGCAGCAACAATGGCGAAGTGCCTCCCGTGGCTCGCAAGGGTCATCGAGGACGAACTGATACCGCTTCTGCGGGAACTGCGCGACCGACTGCCGCGCGAAACGAAGAACGCGCCTCCCGCGTTCGCGCAACCGGAGCTTCCCGGAATCCACGCGACGCCGCCCGCGACCGCTGCGATGCCCGTCACGATGGAGCCGTCGCCTTCCGTGGACTCCAACGGCATCGTCACCGGCGCGAACGGCGAAGTCCTCGGCGTCATCGCGGAGCACGATTCGGCGGAACTTCCGAGCGGGCTCGTCTGGACGAACCAGCCGCCGCCGAAGCCGCGCGCCTGGAGCAACACGGTCAAGGTGTTCGACCTCATCTACCCGCGATACTGCCTCGGCGACTTCCGGCTCGGCGAACTTGCCGGGAACGCGGAGTTCGTCGCAGAAGTTCGCAAGGCCACGGCCAACCGCGTCGGCGTCGCGTCGTTCTCGCGCATCCTGTCCACCCTCGTCCGGGCGGGTGCCGTCAAGCGGCAGGCCCGCGACCTCTACTGCATCCCCGTCCCGCCGTCGGACCTCATCCGCGCGCGGATCGAGGACGCCGCGCGCAAGAGCAATCTTCACAACAAGTCAAAGGAGCAAGTCGCATGACTACACAAACCAAGACAATCATCCGGGCCGCGCTCGACGCCGACCCGACCATGTCCGAAACCGACCGCAAGGCGGTGGAGGTCGTGATGGACGGGCGCGACCCGTTCGAGGAGATGCCGCGCTGCATCCGCTACGCGAAGGCGGCGGAACTGCTCGGCGTCAAGCGGTGCCGTATCAAGCAGCTCGTCGCGTCCGGCGTCCTCGTCCCGATCCGCACGAAGGCGGACGGGCGCGCGTCCGGCGTGACGGAGAAAAGCCTTCTGGCGCTCCTTCGCGGACAGAAGGCGTCCTAGCGAACGCGCAAGGCGCTGACGGCCCGGAACAGCGGAGCAGGCGGATTCGGTTGTCGCCGGGTCCGTCCGCTTCGCGCGTTTCTATTGTCCTGCATTGGCGAAACGAGAAAAACGCGCAGGGGACGTATTGGGTATCTATTTGTGAGGCAACAAGGGCGAGAAGGGGATAACAAGGGGAACTGCGCCTCCGCGCACGGCGCTCTGGCAAATGCCAGAAACGCCCGCCATCATTGGCTCCTATCGCTGATTTGGCCGGGGCGGGGATCGAACCCGCACTCTCTTGCGAGAAAGGGATTTTAAGTCCCATTTGCGCGAGCGCGCGAAAAAGGTTCGCTCTGCGCGAAAACTCCAATAAAATCGGCATTTCCTAACTTGCTCGCCATTTGCCGGACGGAGCCGTTGGAGATGTATTGGGTATCTGTTTTGACTTCTGCGGCTCCTTCTGGTAGAGTCTGGGCCAATGAAGGACAACGAAGACAAGACGAGCGCGTCCCGGCGCGCGAAGGGCTCCGGCACGATCTACAAGAAGGGCCGCATCTGGCACGCGCGCTGGGTTGTCGGAGGAAAGGTCTACCGCCGCTCCACCGGAAAGGAGCGCCGCAGGGACGCGCTGAACGTCCTAGCGGACCTCGTCGCGCCGTTCCGCGCCAAGACGGAGGCGCTTCGCATCGACGCCCTGCGCGCACGCGCGGACGCATCAGAAGAGCGCGCCCGCCAACTTGTAGAGGCGCAGCACCGCCTCCCGGTCGCCAGCATCGCGGAGGAATACCGCAAGTCCACGCGCCGCCGTGACTGCGCCGCCGTCACGCTCAATCGCTACTGCGCGCAAATAGAAGGTCTCGTCCGGTTCCTTGCGCGCCGCTTCCCCGCCGTCCGGGAAATGCGCGACGTGACGGAAGCGCACGCGGAGGCGTTCCTGCGCGCAATCCGCGACGAGTCCCCGAACTCCTACAACAAGCGCATCGTCCTGTTCCGCAACGTCTGGAAGGTTCTCGGCGCGCAAGCCGGTTGCGAGTCCAATCCGTGGGCGGCATCCCGCAAGCGGCGGCTGGATACCGCATCGCGCCGCACCCTAACGCGCGACGAACTGGACGCCGTGGTGCGCGCCGCCTCGCCGGAAATGAAGACCCTTATCGGCATCGGCCTCTTCACCGGGCTTCGCCTCGGCGACGCCGCGTGCCTAGAATGGGAGTCCGTGGACACGGAAGCGGGCGTCCTCCGCATAAAGCCGAAGAAGACGGCGCGGACGAGTCAGGTCGTTGTCGAAATCCCGCTCATCCCGGAACTTGTCGCCGTCCTCGCAGGAGCGAAGACCGCCGGGCGCAAGTCCGGCTTCATCCTACCCGGAATCGCGGAGCGCTATCGGACGAAGCCGACCGGCCTATCCTGCGACATAAAGGCGCTGTTCGAGTCCGTCGGAATCAAGACCGACGTTGAATCGGAGAACGGCAGGAACCGCCGCCCGCTCGTTTCGTTCCATTCGCTACGGCACACGTTCGTCAGCCTCGCCGCGAACGCGGGCGTCCCGCTCAATATCGTCCAGTCTATTGTCGGACATACCAACATGAGGATGACCGAATACTACGCGCACGCGGACCGGGCGACCGCGATGCGCGAAATCGGGCGTGCGTTCGCTGGCGTAGGACGCGCGCTAGGGCAGGGGAGCGCGCCAGCTGCGGAATTGCCAGCCCAAGCACACTCACAGGCCTTATCGCGCGTTCTACGGGCCGCTATGGCCCTTTCCCCGGAAGACCGGGCGGCGCTTGTCAGCCGCCTAACCTCGTCCCGGGCGTGAACGTGCGCGAGATCGCGTCCTCTGACTCAAGCCCGACCGCGTCGATCCCGTACAGGTCGCGCGGAGCCCGCTTCCTGAACCGAGCGGACGCGCATGACGAGCACCACTCCTTGCCCGCGATCCGCACGACGGGGCGTATGGCCGTCCCCGGCTCAAGATTCCGCTTGTCGCAAGCGGGCCGCCCAAACTCTCGCCCGCACCGGGCGCAGACGTATGTATCTCCGATCATTGTTTGCTCTCCGAAACTGCCGCCGTGCTTGTAGCGAACGCGCGCCGAACCTCCCGCACGCGCGCCGCGTCCGTCTCGCTCCCGGCAAGCCTCATCAAGTCCTCCGCGCGGGCAAGCGCGCCGATTGCGCCCAGACGCGCGACGGACGGCCCGCTCCTTTCGCCAGCGAGGTCGTAGAACGCGCCAAGCACCGGCGTGAAGTCCCCGCGCTCCATGAAGGCCGTCCGTGCCTCCGCCAACTTGTCCGCGTGGTCCGTCCTGCCGAGCGCGCGGGCGTGCTCCTCCGCGCAAGAAAGGTGCGCGAAGCAAAGCAGCCGCTCCGCAGTCCTGTCCTTCGGCGCTTCCGCGTATTCCACGGCGTAGACCGGCGCGACCGCGACGTGCTTCTCCAAGCAGAACTCGCACGCGAGCGGGTGGTCGCCGTCCCGGACGAGTATCGGCACGGTCGGCACGTCTACGGTCACGGAAGAGGCGACGGCCCTTGCCGCCGTCTCCGCCTCAAGTTTCTTCTTCTTGCAGGAGCAGCCCATCACGCTCCATCCTCGTCGATACCGGACGATTCGCCGCCGTCTCCAGACGTGACGAAAACCGAATCCTCCAGCAGCTGAAACGCCGTCCCGAAGTCGAAGATCGGAAGAATCCTCTCGACGAAGCTGACGCTATGGTCGAGGGACGAGGGAAAGCCGTAGAGCGGCGTCTGGATCGCGGCGTCGGCCGGTTCGTGCAGGTCGTACTCCGGCAGCTGCGGCTGCGCGAAACGGAAGAGGTCGGCGCAAGCCTGCGGCGCGAGGGCGGATACCATGAGATACGGAGTCCCGGCGCCATCGACGAGCCGGAGACCGTCGGGGTACATCACCGCCTCGAAGTCCCTACGCGGCCGCCAGCCGCTTTGCCCGCCTTCGCTCCGGGTTCCGTTGAAGACGACCAGGCTCCGGGTGCCGAGCAGGCTGTCTCGCCGGACGGTCTCGGCCAGGTTGTCGTCGCCTGCCGGAGCCTCCGTGCCAAGGCCGTCGTAGCCCGCGATGGTCTGCGTCTGCCGGAAGCCGCCGTCCACCAAACGGGTTCTCGAATCGTCCAACCGAACGGTCTTGAGCTCGTTCTCAAATCCTAGGCGCACGTCTTCCGTGTAGAGGTATCGGAGGGGGACTCCGGTTGCGGGGCCGGTCATGGGCGCTGCCGCGCCCGCCCGGGTGACGGCGGTCTCCCGCGAGGTCGTCTCCGTGCAGGCCGTCGGGCAGACGATCAGGCCGACGTCCGCCTGGATGGAATAGGGATTGACGATCGTCGCTTCCTTCGGGACGGACGAAACCGAGAACGAGATCGCCTCGTCCTCGTACCTCCCCTCCTCCCAGTGGGAGCCGCCGGGCGATCCGTCGCTTGAGCCCGCGTATTCCTCCGCCCAGATCGAGTACTCGCGCCGGACGGAGACGAGCCCGCTGGCGACGTGCCCGAGCTCCGGCCAGAACGAATCCACGGCGGCGGCCTCCGTCCACCCGAGGTCGTAGTCCCCGCCCTCGTAGCGGCCCGTGATGCCGCGCTCTGGAAAATTGCTGTACGGCAGGCGATTCCACGGGTGCCAGCCCCACGGGACGAAGAGCTCGTCCTTGCGCTGGGAGACGACAGCGGCAGGGCCGTCGTACACGCTCTGCCAAGAGTCGTCGACGATCTCCCACGCCCAGCACTCGTAGTCCGCGATGTCCGGAGGCACGTCGCCGAATCCGGCGATCTTGTAGTAGTCCAGTATCATCTGGACTGCCTCCTGCCGGTCGATCAGGTACTTGTTGTCACCGATGAGGTCTTCTGGGTCTGGATCCTCCGGCAGCAGGTTCCGGACCTTGACCCACTGGAAGCACTCGTACCGAAGGGGAGTGCCGCGGGCGGACATCGTGACGGACTCCGTCTCGGAGAAGCGGCTGCCGATCCGGCTCTTGCGCAGCACGTCCGTGTCCGGCAGCACGGGCGGCGGGTCGGGATCGCCCGGGACCGGGTAGGTTCGGACATACTTCCACCCGAACCCGGACTGCGTGGTCGAGCCATCGCCGGAGATCGGGATCTGCGGGATGTCCGAGAGGCTGTCCGGCTCGGCGGTACCGTCGAGCCGTCGCGTCCAGTCCCACGAGAGGGACCAGAACCCCGGCGAGTGAGTGAAGTTCCCGGCGGGGCGATACCGGAAGAGCTTGAGCCAGTGGACGACGCGCGTGAGGTAGTCGCGATAGAACGCGGTCATCGTCCACGGGGCCGTGACAAGCACGTCCGTCCACGGGTTCGTCCGATTCTCGTGAAGAAGCTCGAGCGACCACTCCTCGTCACCGGAGATCGCCTCGCGGCCGAAGCGCTTCGGGAACGCGGAGAATTTGCCGTACTGGTAGTCCGACATGTCGAGGAAGTACGGCGCCAGGTCGTAGATCTGGTCGCGCAGCGCGCAGAGGGCGGCAACGGTCATCTGCCCTCGCTCCGACGCGGCGGTGAGGATGGCGTGGTTCGTGCGGGCGGCCTTGGCGTTCGCGGCCGATGTCGAGCAGACGGCATAGCGCAGGTCGATGTGCGCCTGGATGTCCCGGATCGGGCCCCAGCTCTCGCAGAGGTCGTTCTCGAGGTTGGCGATCTCCGTCAGGATCGCATCCAGAGGCTTGACATCCTCTAGGCCCATTGCGACACCTCCCCGACGTAGATGTCGTAGGTTTCGCCGCCCTGCGTCACGGAGCGGAGACTCACCGTGAAGTCGTAAGCCTCGTTCGCCTCGCCTGCCGGATCGTCGCTCCGGTCGAAGGCCGAGAACCTGCACTCGACTTGTTCCGCGCGCGGCAGCCAGCGCGTGTAGTTCGGCGGGCCGCTCCCGATCCACCACCGCTCCGAGACTCCGGGCTCTCCGACTACCCACGCGCCGGACTCGGCGCTCCAGGCGATCCGCATGCCGTTGGACATCGGGTATACGACGGCGCCCCGTTCCGTGGCGCGCGAGACCGTTATACCGTTGAGGCCGGATGCTCGCGCCGCCTGGACGATCCACTCCGGCGTCCCGACGACGACGATCTGCCCGGAGCCATCGAAGCGGTACGGCCCGAACGGAGTATCAACCAGCGGGCTGCCGATGTAGGACGCGACGGCTAGCTCCACGGAGACGCCATCCTCGTAGAGAGGCGGCGGGTCGAGACCCGCGCCCGTCGACGTGATGGTCGCCGAGATGTTCGAGAGGGCCGTCGGCGGCGCGGAGGAGAGCTCCATCCATGCATCGCCGAGCAGCGATGGCGAGGTGCCCTCCGCGTAGCCGTCCAGATCGTAGTACGAGACGGGCTCCGCGAGGCTCGTGAAGCCGATCCAGCCGCGGCCGAAGGAGTTGAAGATGAAAAACGTTCTCTCGGCGTTGGCGTAGACGGGCTGGCCGTTGTAGAGGAATTCGAGCCGGTGCAGCCGCGTGCGCTGCGCGTCGTTGAGATAGACGCGGGGCGCCATGCCGTCCGCGACGACCCAGGCGCTTTCGTCCGGCGAGAAGAGGCAGAAGCGCCCCTCGTCGGCGCCCACGCCACGGAAGTAGCCCTCGGCGCGGCCGTCCACGTTGATGTTGAGCGCGAGGAAGCCCATCAGTCCTCCTCCCCGGCGACCGGCTCGGGATGATCGGCCTCCGTCCCCTCGGAATAGCGGACGGAAACCCTGTGCGCGAGCACGGCGGTGTTTAGCGCGATCGTCCCCATCCGCTTCAGGTCCGGGCGCAGCAGGATCGCCTCGGTCGACACGTCGCCGGGCCCGCCGGACGCTCGGGAGACGAGGCATGGCAGCGAGCCGTCATCGTTCGGCCCGCCCGTGATCCGCGCGACGAAGAGCTCGCACCCGCCTCCGCCGCCGCAAGCCCATGGCCTTCCGCAGAGAGACTGCACGACGTTCGTCCCGCTGATCCACGCGATGGGCACGACGACGGCTCCCGCCTCGCTTGCGCGCGCAGCCTCCTCGAACTCCGCTTCGGTGCCGAGCGCGATGCCGGAGAACTCGGGCCCGCTGCCGTGATCGCCCGTTCCTGGGGAGACGATCGTCCCCCAGACGACCTTCGCGTCATCCGATCCGTCTAGGACGCCAACGCGCAGCCACCCCCAATGCGAGCGCTCCGGCCACTCCTCTTCCGCCATCGCTCCGAAGTCGCCTCGCTGGTCCGGCCCGTTCGCGCCCGCGATATGGATTCCGCTGTCGCCCTCCGCGCCGTATGTATCCGCGTCGAACGGCACATAGCAGTATACGGTCGCGTCCTCGTCGTTGCGCATCAGATTCGGCAGGCTTTCGTCGGCTCCGTCCTCGTCCGGATCGTGCACGTATACGGAGTATGCGTTCGGGTGGTCGAGCGCGCCGACCGTCGCATCGAGCTCCCATTTGTTCTCGTTCCGCGACCTCTTGATGCGGATGCCGCGACCGCGGATTGTCTCGAGGATGGAGCAAATCCTGTCCCACGAGCGCCACGGGAATGCGGCATAGGACGATCCGGGGCGGATTCGCGAGAACAGGCGTCCGATGAACGTATCGCTAGCCTCATGCGCGCTCACGAACCACCTCCAACCGGAACGACCTCTTTCTGGCTCGTCGTTGTATGCTGTGTCACGGAAACCTCCCATCCGTCAGACGCGTAAGCCTTCCGCGCCTCCGCAAAGAATCCGGGGTGTTCAGAGAATCCGTCCGCCGTCGCGCGGGCCGCCGCCTCCGTGAAGCCGATCGCCGTGTAGGTCGCGTCAACGGTCGTATAGGTCGTGATTTGCGTGACGGCTCCAACGGTCGAGTAGACGGTCCGCTTCGAGGTCTTGTACGAGTTCATGCAGACAAGCGGAGACTTCGTCCCCGTGATCGTGTTCGTCTCCGCGTCGTAGTTGAACGCGTCGGCGAACGATAGCGCAGTCGGGTTCCACGCCATCGCGCTACCCCCTCCCGAAGATGTTGGAGAACACGGCGGCGATCTGCGGACGGAACGCGAGGAGCCCGGTGATTCCGAAGCCGAGCCACATCAGCTCGCGCTTGCAGACGATGAAAACGTCCTTCCACGAGTCCGGGCGCGGGTTCGCAAGATGCTCCGCCAGAAGGCAGATGAGGGTCAGCTGGTTCTCGGTGCAGGACTGGATCTTCTGGGATTCCGTCATGCCGTTCGTCGCGGCAAGCGACTCCTCGATGTAGCCCTCCCAGAGCTCCTTCTCTTGGTTGGATGCGTTTGAGTCCTGAACGGACTTGATGGCCCGGTCGGCCTTTCGCTGGTTGTGTTCGCTAATCGCCATCGGAGCCCTCCTTCCGGCGGTCGCCCGCCTCTTCCAGCCGCCGCGCGCACTCGTCCAGAATGAGTCCGAGGTCTGCCGGGCCGAACGGCATTTCCTCGCCCTCTCCGCGACGCCACTTGTTGTGCGTGGAAATCGCGGCGGCGAGCCGCACGTTCGTCCAATGCCCGACCTTCGCGGGGGTAAGGGTGCTTTGCGGACCGCTCATCGCGCGACCTCCTTCTCCGGGACGGCGTTCGTCTTCCAGCCGAGGCCGTCCCCCTGTTCGCGCATCACGCGCAGAATCACGTCCTCGCCTTCGACCGACACGACGCGGCCCCTCGGCGTGGCGAAGCACCCGGCGCAACCTGCGCAGAGCGAGACGGCGACAACAGCAGTCGCCCTGCCGAGCAGCTTCTTTGCCTTGTGGTAGACCGGTGCGGCGGTCTGCGTGACTTGGAACGAAAGCCAAGCCTCGCGCCTCCCCCACCACGAATCGGAACTGGCCCACATCCAGACGAGGTATAGGGCGTCTCCGCCCCAGCGCATCACGGCGACCTCGTCCACGCCCCAAGCGGCGGCGAGTTCGCGCCGGTAGACCCAGATCAGATCGTGGAAGAGCGACGAAAGCATCCGGCGGAACGTGTTGTTCCGCAGGATGTCCGGGCCGTTCCACAGACCCTTGCGCGGGAAGGCGTGCGCGATAAGGCGGACCCGGTCACCGCCAAGCCGCTCGATGCCGAGAACGCCGTTGTCGAAGTCGGACTTGGCGAACGCCGCGAAGTCCTCGCCCGCAATGACTACAGCGACGCGCTCCGGCAGCTCGTAGTCGGCCTCTTGGTCGGCCTTGAGATACGCGGCGACCGCGCGCCCGAGAACGTGGGCGATGCGGAGTTGCTCTGGTGTCATTGCTTTGCGGTCCATCTCACATATTCCCGGATGGTAAATCAGCCATTTTCGCCAGCCGCCATATCGATCTTCGAAATGTTCGTCAGCGCTTCCAAAACGGACACAAGATTCGGGTTGATTTCAGACATCGTTTTGTTGAGTTCGGCAATCTTGTCAGCCGCCGCGTTCTGCGCGTTCTGCGCGTTTTGAATCGCGTTGTTCTTTGCAGCCTCTTCCGACTTGCGCCTAGCCTCCGCCGCAAGCCGCTTCCGCGCGCTCTTGCTCAACTTCCGAAGAGCCTCCTTCGCGCGCTTCGACCCGTGCTGCGTAATGTTCCCTTCATCGTCGAGCGCAGCACCAATTTCTCCGAAATCGTCATCGGTGAGTTTCCCTACGCCCCACTCGCGCATGATTGCGTTCTGCGAGTTTGCCAGCGCGTTGTCGAACCTACGAATTGCCTTCGCCTCTGCCTTCGCCCTGCGTTTCGCAGCGCGGCGTTCTGCCGGAGTAGTTCCTCCGGACAGCGCCTCCGACCTGCGGTCCTCCGCGTTGCGAGCCTTGAGTGCCGCCAATTCCTCGCCGAGCCGTTGTCGGTTCGCGTCGTGCCTATCCCGCTCCGCCTCCTGAAGCGCCTTCTTCGCGGCGATTGCCTGTAAGTCCGCCTTTGCTCCCTCTATGATGAGCGTCTTTTCGGCGCTCGCCGCGTTCTCCCTTGCGGTTGCTAGTTCCTTTTCGGCCTCCGCAAGTTTGTTCACAGCCTCAACGCGCTGGTCTCCGGTTGCCGTCTCCAATGTTCTCTTCAGGGAATCAACAACGCCCTCAATCTCGGACACCGCCTCGTCGGCTGCGTCCTTCGCCTGCTCGAACGGCTTGATGGCCCACCTGGCCGCCGCCTCGATCTTGTCATCGCCTTCAAGAAGCGCCGCGTCTTTCATCGCGCCGAACGAGTTCTCGAAACCTTGGTCGCGCAACTTGGCCTCGCGCTCCTTCGCCTTCGCAGCAGCCTCAGCCGCCTTTGCGCGCGCCTCGTCCGCGTTGCGAAGCGCCTGCGCCTGCGCCTCGATCTCCTTCTGCGCCGTCGCCTCCTCCTTCTTGGAGCGCGTCAGCTCTTCGGCAATCGCCTTGCGGCGGTCCTCAAGCGCGATGATGCTTCTCTGGTGCGCGTCAGATTCAACGAGCAGATCGTCCCACTTCTTGCGCGCCTCCCCCTCGTTCTCCGTCCCGAGCGAGGCATAGAAGTTGTCGCTTGCCGCCTTGATGTCCTTGGCGTACTCTACCGCCTTCCGTCGCATTTCCTCGACTCTGGCCTTGAGATTCTTGTCCTCGTCGGCGAGCATCTTGCGCTGGAGCGAGTAGTCTCGCGCAACCGCGTTGCTCTGCGAGAATAGCGAGTCGCGCTGGTTGGCCGCGGCACGTTCCGCGAGCAGCTGCGGGTCGGTGAGGCCCGCGATTGACTTCTGGTAGTCTGCCTCGCTCTGCGCGCGTGCCGCGTTCCGCGCCGTGTTGAAGACCGACACCTGAAGCTCGATCTTTTCCTTTGACTTGGCCCGGAGCCGGTCGAACCGCGTCGCAATCTCCTCCAGTTCGCGCTTCGTCTCGGACGCCGATTTCGTGATGTCATCAAGCCCGCGCCTCAGCTCTTCCAGACGCGCGGCCTTGGCGCGCTCCTGAATGCCCTCGATTGCCCCCTTCACCATCCTGAAGACGGCGAAGGCCCCGGTAGCGATTCCGGAGATCCCGATGAACGCCTTGCCGAAGGAGCCGAGCGCTCCGATTGCGCCACGGATGTTGCCCTGCGCGAGATTGTCAAGGACGCGGCCGAAGGAGCGGACCTCGTTCCCGGAGTCTTCGACGGCTCCCTTCTGCTTCGACATTTCCTGCGACAGCCGAGCAACCTCTGCGTGCGCCTTCTTCGCGGAGGCCGTTGCCGCATCCTGCGCCTGCTTCTGCGCCTTTTGGACTGCGGCATTCTGCTTCTGGACGGCCAGCAGGCGCTCCTGCGCCTTCAAGACGTCGGAAAGGCTCTTTCCCAGAAGCATATTTTCCGGAGCGGCCTTTGCCGTCGCCTCCGCGACCTCCTTCTGCGACTTCGCAAGAGCGACATTGGCCTCGGCGAGCGCCTTTGCGTCCGCTTCCGCCTTTGCGACTGTCTGCGCCGCCTTTGCGACAGCGCCGCGCATATCCTTCATGCTCGTCTCGGCCTTGGCGGCGGCCTTTGAGACGGCGTCCTTGAGGGAGATCGTAAACGAGATTGCCCGGTCAGCCATTGGAACCTCCTTCTGCCCCCTTTTGCGCTAGGGGCTCGTTTTTGGCAGGGGCCGGGCCTTCTGTGGCAAGTTGCCCACCGGAAGCTCCGCTACCACCTTCCTGCGCGCTATAGGCGGTCTTTCGGAGGTCTACGATGCGCTTGACAGCCTTGCGCAGCGCGGCGAGCGCGTTGATAACGCCGGACTTCTCGAATCCATCAGACCCACTACCGGCCCGGAACACCTCCTGCTCGATTGCGCACCGGTAGGCGACGAGCGCAAGGCTGCGGTCCGCCGAATACCAGTATTCCGGCGAAACGCCGGTCATAGCGCCTAGTTCGGCGGAGAACCGACGCCACCGCGAGGCGACGCGAGGCGCGTCGGTCTCGGCGCGCTCCTTCTCCTCTTCAAGCCGCGTCAGGCAGAGCTGTCGCAGAAGCCGCGACAGGTCTTTGTCCCACGCGCCGATCCAGTCGCAGACCGCAAGGGCGGAGTCGCGCATTCCGGGCGCGACGATGTCCTCGTCCCCGCGCAGGAGGTCGGAGCAGGCCTCGTCCAGTTCGGCCTCCGTCGCCCCCGCCCTGCGACGGAACGCGCGCAGTTCTCGCTCCGCGTCCCTGCTTGTGAGAATTCCCCAGAGCAGGTCTGGCTCGCGCCCGTGCGCCATCGCGAACGGAATCAGAACGCCCTCCGCCTTGCGCGAAATGCGCTTGTCGTCCCAGTATTCAAGCCAGTCCTCGGCGGCGCACGTGAGCGGGTGAAGAGTCACGTTGCCGCAGCGGACGGGGGCGCAGATGCGCTCCCCGTCCTGCGACTTCCCCGCCGCCATCTGCGCCGCGCCGAGGTCGTTCAGTTCTACGATCTCGTCGGGCGTCAGATCGGTGACGTGGAACACGCGGCGCAGCTCCTCGATGGCCGCGCGCGCTACGGGGTTCAGCGGCATCGCAGTCGCCTCCGCGCGCTATCAGGAGCCGGACGAGGACGAACCGCCGACGGGCGCGGGCGCGACGTAGGACGTGCCGTGCTTCTCGAACGTAAAGGACGAGGTCTCGGCCGCCGTGTTGCTGCGGTCCTCGCTCGAAGCCGTCATGTCCCAGCCGCTCATCGTTGGCGTCGCGATGCCGACGAAGTTCACGGCGAGGGTTTCCACGGGGTCGCGGTTCTCCGACGCCAGATACGCCCCGCCGCAGTCCGTGGCGTCCTCGTGCGTGATGCCGAGGGTATAGGTCGCGCCGGAAACCGCGACGGACGGATCGCTGTCTGCGCCGACGAGCGCCGCGATGCCGCACGCGCCGAAGCCCGCCGGGAGCGTCAGCGACGGCGTGAGGAAGCGATGCTCCGTTCCGTGCGAGTGCTTGCCGTCCGAAACGTCCGTATGCTTGTGCGCGGAGATCGACACCTCCGGGTAGTCCGTCGGCGTATAGGTCACCGTCACGTTGTCGATATGATAGTACTCGTCTTGATCGTTCGGGTCGGCCACGCGCTTTCCGGGCGCGATGTTCGCGACGGAGAACGTCCCTTCCGCCTGATAGACCTTGAACGTCTCCGTGATGCTGTCCTGCCCGCCGTAGAGAGTGGACGACTTCTCGTCGCCGTTCTTGTCGACGGCCTGCGCCCGCTGCTGCGAGGTGGAGTGGTTCGTGGTCTGCACCTCGCCGACGGACGTGCCGACGAGCGACGCGAAAATTCCCTCGGGGTTAAAGAATCCGACTGCCATTTGTGACTCCTTTGTTTTGGATGGTGTGGCTTCAACTTTTACCGACTGGTAAAATATGGAGATTTTGCCAATGGCGAACACCGCGATCCCCCAGACACTCATCTACGACGGAACCCTCTACGGAGTCCCGTGCGACGGCGCGCGCAACGTGGAGTCGCGCCCGGTTTGCGTCCCGATGGGCGCTGCCGCCACCCTCGTCCTTTCCTTCCGTGACGCCCGCTCGTTCCAGCCGACCCTGCCTCCGCGCGCCGACGAATGCGTTTCGTGGCGCTTCGAGATCACCGATAGGCGCGGCGCGGGCCACGTCTGCCTCTACGCGAAGTCGAGCGGCGTCGTGCTTGACGCGGACTCGCAGTCAATCGCAATCGACCTCACGGGAACCTACACGACCGAAATGGAGGCCGCGCTTGCCGACCGCGAGATCGGCGAGTTCCCCGCGTTCCTGTCCGGCTTCGACGGCAACGGCGCGCGCATCGTGTCCGTCCTCACGCACATCCGCATCGGCAACACCTCCGACGATACCGCCGAACCAGAGGAGGCCGACACCCTTTCGCACCGCATCGAGGTGCTTGCCGCCGCAATCGCCGCCGCCGCCGCCGCCGCAAAGGCGCTGGACACCGGCGTGGAGAACCCGGACTACGGCTCGACCGACGATATGGTTATGGACCTCGTTCGCATCCTCAAGAACCTCAACCAGCAGGAATAGACGATGCCGGACACGCCGACCAGCTACACGTTCGAGCGCTTCCCTCGCAGGGAGCGCATCCAGACGGCTGCGGCAACGGAGGCTACCGAGGCGCTCGCCAAGCAGATCAACGCGCGTCTGTCCGCGCTCATCCCGGTTTCCACCACAACGCCGGACACGGTCAACAAGATACTCGCCCGGCAGAACTCGATCGTTGACAACATCAACGCCCTCGCAGGGCAATAGCAAGGAGAATACGAAATGGCAGCAACAGCTCTCGGCAACATCCCGCTTTCCACTACCCTCTACCCGGCGTCCGACGTTGACACAGCGCTCCAGGCGCTCGCTTCCGGCGTCTCCGAGGAAATCGCCTCCGCCGTCAGCACGGCGTGGAAGGCGGGCGGCAGCGCGGCTCCGGCCGACCTCACCTCGTCCCTGCTCGTCAAGGCGAACGAGGGCAAGGTGTACAACATGTCGGCGTCCGGCACTACCGACTCCAACTTCATGGAGGGGGCTGGCAAGCCGTATACCGCCGGAACGGACATCGCCGTCATCAACACGGGGACGGCTTCCTCGCCGGACTACAAGTTCAACGTGCTTGCCACGCAGGATTCCTCCGTGGTGAAGTCCGTGAACGGAATCACTCCGACGAACGGCGCGGTGACGATCCCGAACGCGGGCGCGTCCACGAACGGCCTCATGACGAGCGGTGACTACACGAAGCTGTCCGGCATCTCCTCCGGCGCGGAGGTCAACCAGAACGCGTTCGCGAAGATTGCCGTTTCCGGCGTGGCAGGAACCGGCGACGCGGCGTCCGAGACGGACACCCTCACCCTCGTCCCCGGCGACAACGTGACGATGAGCCGGAGCGGGAAGTCGGTGACGATCAATGCGACCGTTCCGTCGGGCGTCGTGACTGGAGTCGCCACTGACAGCGGAACGGCCTCGGCAGATTCAAGCGGACACGTCGATATCCACGGAAACAACGGCGTTTCCGTTGTCGTGTCTGGAAGCAGCGTTATCTTTGTCGATGGCTCTTCGATTTCCGGCGTCGCATCCGGTGCGGCATCCGGTGTAACTGCGCTCTCCGGCGTCGTGTCCGGCCTAAAGAACTTCTCCAAGGTCACGGTCGTGAATTCCGGCGGGACCGCCGTGACGAACGGAACTCTGACGCCCGCATCAAACGCGGACGATACGCTCAAACTTCAAGCCGGAAGCAACGTGACCCTTTCCGTCACGTCCGGCACAAAGACGGTCAAGATCGACGCGTCCGTCCCCGTGAAGGACGGCAAAATAAGCGGCGGCTCGTCCCTGCTGTCCGGCACGACCATCGTCATCCCTGTCGCCACTACGTCGGCAAATGGCGTCACGCAGCTCTCGAACTCCGTGTCCAACTCGACCACGACGGCCATCACGCCGAGCGCGGTGAGCGGCGCGCTCAGTTCTATCAGCGAAACGTTGGACGGCTACGTCTCCGGCGGAACCCTCCACGACAACCTCGTGAACAAGGGACTTTCCAACCCCGGCTCCTCGTCGAACAACACAATCTACGGGCTGATTGCGGCCCTCCACGCCTCCGACACCAAGGCTGAATCGTAATGGCACCAAAGACAGCGCAGAAGAACGCGGAGCCAGCACCGGCTCCCGCAGAACCCGCCCACGTCGCCTACTGCATCGACATACAGGGCTCCGGCGCAGAGCAGTTCGCCGACCAGCTCTATGTCTCCGTCAAGTCCCTGCGGGAGACGCGGAAGCCGGGCGACTCAATCGTGGTCCACATCTGCTACGCGCACGTTTCCGTCGAGCTGATGGAGCGGCTGCACGCGCTGGACGCGGACGGCTTCAAGGTTGCGACGCGCAACATCGCCGAATCCGACCTCGCGTACTGGCAGCAGTTCACGAGGCACGACCCTCGCTCCGCGGCCCGTCCGTGGGGCGGCATCGTCTTCGCGCGTCTTTGGCTCCCGCTGCTCTTGCCGAACGTGGACCGGTGCATTTATTTGGACGCCGACACGATGTGCCGCGCGCCGATTGCCGACCTCTACCGCGGCGAACTGCCGGAAGGCAAGTGGCTCGGCATGAACCTCGGATCCGTCCCGGAGTACGGCTACAACTCGGGCGTGATGCTGATGGACCTCAGGGCGATGCGCGAGGACAATACACTCTACCAGCGCCTTGGTGAGTTCATGGCGAAGCACACGCGGGCATTCCATTGCCCGGACCAGACCACGATCAACCGCTTCTTTGCGGACAGGATCGCGGAGATCGGGCGCGAGTGGAACTTCCCGCCGACGCCGGGTGCCGCCGACCCGGAGATGATGAAGGCGAAGCTCTGGCACTTCTACAACGGGCACCAGAAGCCGTACCGGATCGCAGCGGACGACTTCGGGCGCGCGCTCATCATGTGGAACAACGTGCTGACGGAGGAGAAGTGATGGACGGATATGACTTCATTGAGGCGGGCGCCGTGCGGCTGGACGCCATCGTGCTGACGCGCGAGGGAGACAAGCGGTTCGTCGAGTGCAGAATCCAGAAGGACGAACTTCGCTGCCGCAACTCGCACGGCGAGGAGTTCTGGGCCAGCACGGGGTGCGTGCTCGTCGTCCCGCATTTCGCCATCGCGGTCAGGGTGAAGGAGGGCAAGTAAATGGCAATTGAACTTGGAAACATACCGCTCAATACGCCCGTCACGCTCGTCGGCATCGTCGACGGAGTGGATAACCTCCGCTACTCCATCCCCGCCGCAATCGCCGTTTCGGACGCGACCTCGACGGCGGCGCTTCAGGATCGGGCCGTGAACACGGTCTCGGTCGGATCGGCGGTGACAACGCTCAATCTCACGTTCCCGGCGGCGGTGGCGGGGTATGCGCGAGACTTCTTCCTGCGGCTCGACTGCGCGGGGACGGCGCTCGCGACCATCTCGCTCCCGTCGGGCGAGACGGTCGATTTCGGCGCGGACGCACTCGCGGGCCTCACGGGCAAGGCGGGCGTGCATCTTGCGCTGTTGACGGAGATCGCCGCGAACCATTGGCTCGTCAGCGTGCGTGAGGCCGAGGCATGATGATCGCCGCGCACCAGACGATGCTCGCGCCGCCCGCGCTCCCGTATGCAAAGGAGGTGCAGTACCTTGTTTTCGACGGAACCCAATGCGTGGAGGCGGTCGTTCCCACCGATGCACACACGTTGACCGTGCATTACAACGGAACCTATGTTTCCGACGGAGAGGCGAATCCGCTCGGGCTTTACGACAACTACCCAACGACCGCGAACAGAGTCTACGCGGGGCCGTATGGAGCGAGAGCTCGCTGTGTGCTCATTCAACCGGAGTACAACATATCGCAGAACGTAACGAACGCGGACGTCGTGCAAACGGTGGACGTTTTCAATCGGCAGCACACGGTCGTAAAGAACGGCACCACCTACACGGCGACCATCGGCAACTTCGGAACCTTGACAACGCAGAAGCCCGTAGGCGTTGGCGCGAGAAACGTGTACAGAAACACGGGCTCGCACGAAATCGCGGTCGGCATATCCGGGAAAATCTATTCGTTCAAGTCGTGGATTTCCGGCGTCGCGGAATCCGACTGGATTCCGGTGGTCGATCTGAACGGCGTTGCGTGCTTCTACGACCAAATCGGCGGGTCGCTCCATTACACATGGACGGGCAATCCGCTCGTCGCCGGCCCGGACAAGACATAAGGAGACACCATGTACGCGAGAATCATAAGCGAGACGAGGATCGACACGAACGCGCCGAGGAGCGCGGTGATCGACGGAAGCACGGTCTGCGGGCAACTGCCCGAGGACTATCTGAATTCCATCGGCTGGTATCGGCTGGACGAATTGCCGGGGCCGAATCCACGCGATGGCTACCACCTTGAGCCGCGCTACGCCTACGACGACGAGGCCCCGACGAAGATCGAGCAGTCGTGGGTCGAGGTTGAAGACCCGCCCCCGCCGCCGCGCGTGTTCTCCAAGCTGCGGCTCAAGTCCGCCATCGCCACGGCTGGTCTGCTCCCCGCGTTCAAGGATCTGCTCGCTGGAATGGAGGTCGCGCCGGGCTACTCGGCGCAGGAGGCGTTCGACGACGCGGTGAACCTTTCCGAAGCGCATCCGCGCTTCGTCGAGGCGGTGGACATCGCCAAGCAGGTTCTCGCGGTCACAGACGAACAGGTCGAGTCAATCCTCGCAGCGAGCGTCGCGGAGTAGGCTTTTACCCGGCGGGAGAAGAAGGGGAGCGAAACAAGATGGATAGAATGGCAAAACTGCGTTCCACGCTCGGCTTCGTCGCCGCATTCGCGCTTTGCTTCGTCGTAATCTGTCTCGTCGCGGCTTGCGCTGGCTGTGCGACCGACCCTGCAACTGGGGACGTGACGATCCGAGTCCCGGCGCGCGCCGTGGACTTCGCGACGAACGCCGTGCGGGAGTATTTGGAAGGACTGGACAATGCCGCAAGGGGCTCCGCGCAAGCGGACTCTTCGGGCGCGGCCGAATCCGGCCCTCCCGCCACGGGGGAGGGCGAAGCGGCGACTAGTCAACACCGCGAAGAACCGGAACCCGTGGCGCTCCAACTTGACTTCCGGTACGGAGGGTTCAAGGGCGGGAGCGCGAAGGAGGATTCAAGGTGCCGCATCGGGAAACTCAAGATCGGCGGCGACTCGCTGTCCTTCAAGTGGGAAGGCGGAATCCCTAGCGATTGGAAACGCGGAGAAACGAAGAAGGGACCGATGATCGTCGCTTGCGCGTTCTACTTTGAAGAGAAGTCCGGAAAGTGGGTCGGCGGCAAGTTCGACTGGATTGACGAGCATCGCGCTTCCCGCTCACTCGAAAACATCAAAGGCGGCTATAACGGATGGAATACGGGCGCGTGGAATGCGGCGAAGAGGCGCGCGTTCTGCGTCGTGAGCGCGGACGGCAAGCGGCGTTCCAACCTCGTCGAGGACTAGCGCCGTGAAGCCCATCGAGCTGATCGTAGGCGCAATCGTCGTTCTCGCGTGCATCGCGTTCTTCGCGTTTGTGTGCTGGCTCGGACCGGCGTGCTTCATCTGATGGACATCCTCTACATCGTCGGCCCGCCGGGACTTTCCAAGCACGGCAACCAGGAGCTGCGCTGGTCGCTCCGCTCTGTCGCGAAGTACGCGCGGAACGTGGGGCGCGTGATTGTGGCTGGCTACCCGCCGCCGTGGCTCTCCGACGCCGTTGTGAAGCACGAGGTGCTGAATCGGCCCGGAGAGTTCAAGTTCCGCAGCATCTGGCGGTCGGCGCTTGCCGTCATGGACGCGGGGCTGCTCAAGGGCGAGTTCCTTGTCTCGTTCGACGATAACTTCTACACCGCGCCCGTAGACGTGGACGCGACTCCGTTCTGGATGCGGCGACCGGCTCTCCTTCCGTTCGGAACGCAGAGGTCTGGCGGCGAGAACTACCGGCGAAGCATCGCGGAGACGCGTAGGCGTCTTCTGGCCGCCGGATACCCGATTGTGGACTGCGCGTGCCACTGCAACACAAGGCTCCATGCGGAGGATGCGTCGGCTGCGCGCGCGCTGGACGAGAGCTACCAAGGTCGCGACCACTGGATCGGTCTGGACCTGGAGGCCACGTTCGTCAATATCCGCGCCGCTCGCACGCCCGGAATCGAGTTCACATACCGGAAGGACTGGAAGTGCGAGCGGTTCGACGCGGACGCGGTGGCATCCGGGCAGTTCTCCATCGGCGACGGCGCTTTTGACGATCCAAAGTTCCGCGCCTACATGGACGCGGAGTTCGGCGCGCCGTGCATCTACGAGCGCAGTTGATTTTACCAACCGGGAACTGGCATGAGCACCAACACCACACTCAAGGTCGAGCAGCGCCCGCTCTCGTCCATCAAACCCTACGAGAAAAATCCGCGCCGGAACGACGGCGCTGTCGACGCGGTCGCCGCGTCCATCAAGCAGTTCGGCTTCAAGGTGCCGATCGTCATCGACAAGGACGGCGTGATCGTCGCCGGGCATACGCGCTACAAGGCCGCGCAGAGGCTTGGCCTCAAGAACGTGCCTTGCGTGGTCGCGTCCGACCTCTCACCGGCGCAGGTCAAGGCGTTCCGGCTGGCGGACAACAAGGTGTCCGAGCTGGCGACGTGGGACTTCGACCTCCTTTCCGAGGAGATGGGCGAACTTGCCGGAGACTTCGACCTCGGCGAGTTCGGATTCCCGGACTACTTCAACGATGACGGGACGATGCCCGCGCAGGGCGAAGGTGCGCAGCCGGGCGCTCCGGCTGACGGAGCCCAGACGCAGCCCGCAGTGGACACCTCCGCTCTCCCTCCCGAGCTCCAGGGCGCGACCCTCACGCCGCCTCCGATGCAGGAGTTCACCGGCGACGACCAGACCGCGATGGAGCGCGTCATCATCGTCTACCCGAAGGCACGCGAGGCCGAGATCGCGACCCTGCTTCGCCTCAAGGAAATCACGAAGGTGGTCTACACCATCAACGAAATCCCGCCCGCTCCGGCTTCCGCGCCCGCGAAGGAAGAGGCCCAGGCTTCCTGATGACCTACGCGGAGTACATCGCGTACCACAGGCGAGGCGACGCGGGCGTCGAGGAACGCACCATCGCCGCGCTCTGCCGCCGCCTCCGGCTCTCGCGCTGGGACGCCTTCCGGCTCGTCTACTTCTACTCGATGACGTACCACATCCCGAGCGCGCTGTCGATGCTCGTGGACAAGGAACGTGCCGTGCCCAACTTGAAGTTCCGCACCGACCGGCGCTACGTCCGGTGCAACGGCGCGTTCCCGAAACTGCTCGAAGGGCTCGTCCCGGAAAAGCACGAGCGCCTGTCCGCAACACGTTCCACGAGCAGCGCATACGAAGAGGTGCGGTCGTGGTTCTTCTTCGGCCGCTACGCCGCGTTCCTCTTCCTAGAATGCTGGGCGAACGTCGCGCGCCCGAATTGGGTTGACGATATCCGCTTCGGCTGGGAGCCGGACGAGAACTACACGAAGGGGGCCGTCTCGATTATCGGGAGCAGCGCGCGGCAGGCGCTTGACGATTTCCTTGACTGCGCCCGCGCGGACACGCAGGACAACGCCTTCGCCATCGAGACGAGCCTGTGCGCGGTCGCCAAGTTCGAGAAGGGGACGCGCTGGGACGGGTTCTACACGGAGCGGATGCTTCAGGACGCCGCAGGGACGAAGTGGCAGCAGCTCGTCTACGAATGCGCATCATAATCCTGTCCGTGGAACCTTCCAAGTCCAGACGCGACCCTGTATGAAGAATCTTCCAAGTCCAGACGCGAACACGTGCTGCGTGATCGTCACGGGGACGAACGCGGTCGGAAAGACAACACTCGCCAAGGCGTTCATTGACCGCTTTGGCGGCATCTCTCGCATCGAGAATCAGACCACGTTCACGAATGGCGGCCCGGCGCTCGCCGGTCCGTATGGTTGTTCTTCTGGAGGCGTGGACAGAATCAAGGACGCTGACGGGAACTCTGCAACAAGTCCGCTCGCGAGTGTGGTTGAAGCGGCGCTCAATCAGACGAATCTCATTCTGTGCGAGGGATCGCGACTCGACACATTCGGTCTGAACCTGACGAACGCCATCTTCAAAGCGAAAAGGCAGCTCGTCGTTTTCCTGTGCGCTCCGCTAGACGTCATCTACAACCGTTTGGTCGAGAGGTCCGGTGTAAAGGAACGCGCGTGGCGAACGATTGCCGCGAAACAGCGGCAGGCCGCACGCGCCGCAGAGAAGTTCCGTTCAATCGGCGTGCCTGTGATGGGGTTCGATACCTCGAAAACGCAAACAGACACGATTCTGAACAAGATTCTCGATTTTGCGGGGTTTCCTTCGTGACCGTGACGGACTACAACGACGGAGCGGTGCGCGCCGTCTGCTACGACTGCGGTTCTCCTGTTGCGAAACGGTCTTACAACTATTTCCGCAGGATGAACTACGAATCTGCGGACAAGGTCTGGTGCCGCGTCTACATCGACAACGGCGAGCCCGTCGGTTTCTACTACGCGGCTCGCTGCGTGAAACATGTTCGGCTGATTGAGATCGCAGTGCGCTCTGAACGGCAGGGAATCGGACTTGGTAGATTGATACTCGCAGACCTTTCCGACCGGTCGCGAGCCGCAGGAATCCATGCAATTACGTTCCGTACTCCGATTGCGGAGAAAGCAATCGGGTTTTGGCAGCACGTCGGGGCGCGAGTCTTGGACGTGAAAGGTTCTGACTATGAGATGATCCTTCAAGTTTGAGGAAACGACAATGGAATACTACCAATCTCCGCGTTGGACGAACGAGGTCGCGGACTGCTCGATGCCGATGACCTTCGACACCTACAGCAACTGCTCCTTCGGGTGCCGCTACTGCTTCGCGCAGTTCCAGCGGGCGCTCGGCGGCGCGAAGGACGCCTACCTTGCGAAGGAGGTCAAGTGGGTGGACATCCGCAAAATCAAGCAGATGTTCCTCGAACCGGACTCCACGCAGTTCGGCCCGTACATCAAGGCCCGGAAGGTTATGCAGTGGGGCGGGATGAGCGACGAGTTCGACGGCTACGAGCGCAAGTACGGGAAGACCCTCGAACTGCTCCGGTTCTTCAAGGAGATCGACTACCCGCTCTGCTTCAGCACGAAGGCGACCTGGTGGACGAAAGACGAGCGCTACATGGAGCTGGTGCGCGGACAGAAGAACTGGAACTTCAAGTTCTCCATCATCACGGGCGACGCGGAGAAGGCGCGCATCGTCGAGCAGGGCGTTCCGTCCCCGCAGGAGAGGCTGGACGCGATCCAGCGCATCGCGGAGGCCGGTGCCGGAGGCGCGACCCTGCGTCTGCGCCCGTTCATCATCGGCATTTCGACGCCGACCTATCTCGACCTCATCGCGGAGGCCGGGCGGCGCGGCGCAACGGCGCTCTCCACGGAGTTCCTCTGCATGGAGCAACGGAGCAACACCCTGCGCGCGCAGATGCCCGTGTTCAACGAACTGTGCGGCTTCGACCTGTTCGCGTTCTACAAGAAGTATTCCTGCACGCAGGGGTATATGCGCCTCAATCGCAACATCAAGCGCCCGTTCATCCTCAAGATGAAGGCGGCGTGCGACCGGGCGAAGATGCGGTTCTACGTCTCCGACGCGCACTTCAAGGAGTTCTGCTGCAACGGCTCTTGCTGCGGCCTTCCGCAGGACTGGAACTACTCGCGCGGGCAGTTCTGCGAAGCGCTCCAGATCGCCAAGAAGAACGGCGCTGTGCGGTTCTCGGACATCAAGCCGGACGTTGACCGGCTGCTCGGCGGCTTTGAGTGGGGGAAGGCGACCGGGTACAACTGCAACAGCAGCGAGAAGCGCGCCAAGTTCTACGGCATGTCCATGGCGGACTACATCCGCTGGCTGTGGAACAACCCTCAGGCCGGGCAGTCGCCATACAAGTTGTTCGAGGGCGTGCTCGTCCCGGACGGGCGTGACACGGACGGGAATATCGTCTACCGCTACAAGGGCGAGGCCTAGGCCGGAGCGCCGCTTCCGGGCGCGTTGCCCGGCGCGGGCTGACCGGGCTTGTTTCCGCCAGGTTCGCCGCCTTCCTCGCCCTCATCCGCGCCCGGCTCTCCGAAGGCCGGGAACGCCTCGGCGTCATCCTTGAATTCCAGTTCGTCGATTTCCTTCGCGGCCTGCTCTTCGAGTTCCTTGTCGTGTCCGGAGATCGTGGAAATGACGCGCACGGCGGCCTTGAGCGCCATCTTCCGCATCGCGGGAACGGCGTCCGGGAGTTGCGCCACCATCGTCACGACCTGCATATCGGATGCGGCGTCCACGACGTCGAACGAGGACGGCCAGACCGGCTCGTACTCCTTGAAGTTCGGGTCGAGCGCCTTTGAGATCGCGACGAGCCGCTTCTCCGCCTCCTGCATCAGGAGCGCCCTGTTCTTCAGGGTGGACTCGGTGTCTAGCTGGTCGAACTGCTTGCTTTCGGCGGTCTGCGTCTGGCGCGTCTCCTTGTTGAAGAGGGAAAGGCCGGTGATGTCGAACAGGAGGGCGCGCTTGCGCTCGATTTCGTCCGGGATGGCCTTGAGGTCTGCGGCGGACGGCGCGATGTAGCGCGTGGTGCCGGACTCCTCGGCGGATTCCACGATGGGCGCGTCCGCGCCCCGGACGATCTCCCGGACGATGCGCGTGATGAGTTGCCCGCGATCCGCGCCGACGTCCTGAACGAGTTTCGTTTCAAGGCTGTTGAGGGTGCTTTCGGAAATGACGAGTTGCGGGTAGACGGAGCGCCCGAGGTTGTCGACGTGGATCGAGTCAAGGTTGAGAAGGACGGACTGGATGTTCTCGGCGTCATCGAACCACCACGGCGAGGGCGAGGGGCGGCCCACGAGCGCGAACGGGAGTTCGTCGAGGCCGTCGAGCGCGACCGGGCCGTCCTGCCAGTCGGCGGTGAGGCCGTCCGGCGTCTTGTCGGAGAAGCGCCAGAGGCTGACCGCGCCGGTCTGCGGGTCTTTCATCCAGAGGGAGCGGACGGTACGGAACCTGTCCTCGACGAACGGGTTGTCGCGCACCTGCTCCACGGACTCCACGATAATCCATTTGAGGTCGCAGCGCTCGTCGATGAAGAAGTCCGGCACGGAGACGGACGGGTAGGCCGTCCAGCGGACGCGGTCGGCCTCCGTGCGCTCGCCGAGGGATGCGGCGACGCCGTCGCGGGACGCCTGAATCCAGACCCATTGCTGGCAGGTGAGCGCTTCGGAGACGTCCATCCAGAACCGGACCTGGTCGTAGTCACGCCCGCCCATGTTTGCGAGGAAGTCATCGTCCGCGCCGTCGCGCTTGACGGGCTCCTTGAAGAGGTACTGCTGGATTTTGCCGCAGACGCGCCCTGCGTCGTTGACGTAGGCGGTGCGGTCGCGCCGCCCGGTGACGCCGAAGTCGACGGAGGTGACGGCTGGGCCGCCCTCGACGCCGCCGCGCACGAGGTAGCGCCCGAGCCACGAAAGGTCGCTCTCGTTCGGGGCGCGAGAGAGGCGCGCGCGGACGTATTCGGCCCCTCCGTCCACGGCGAGGCGGTTCAACTTCAACTGGCGCTCGCGCTTGACGAGGAAGGGGTGCTTGCGGTTGAGAACGACACGGGCGGGCGATGTTTCTGTTGGCATGGCGTGAATCTCCTACAATCCCCGCCGGGTAAAAAGAAGCCCGCCCCTGCGCGGGCAGAGGCGGGCTGCGTCGCCGGACTTGCGGATGAGCGACGGTGGGAGGGCAGGGCCCCGCTAGGCGGACGCGCCGCTGGACGCGCCGGAGGTGCCGGAGGAGTCGCCGCCGCCGGAGGCGGAGGTGCCGACCTTGGCGACGACCTTCAGCACGCGGATGTGCTTCTTGTCGTAGACGCGGGTCCACGAGGCGGCGGCCTCGACCGTGTCGTTCGCGGGCGTGTCGGCGTCGGTGGAGCCGACGTACTTGATGCCGCGGACGTGCATGACGTAGGAGTCGCGGGCGATGATGCCGGAGGTGGACTTGAGCGGTTCCCGGTAGTTCTCGAACCGGCGGTTGTTCTCGGCGGGCTCGGCGGAGGCCTCGGCAACCGCGCCACGGGCGAAGAGGAAGAACTCCGTCACGCCGGTCTGCGGGTTGTAGGGCAGCGCATCGTCCATGATGAGCGACTTGCCGTTGTAGGACGCGAGGACGCCCTGGCGCTCGTCGGCGGGCTTGTAGACCTGCGACTTGCCGCCGAGCTTGTTCAGCCAGACCTCGACCTGCGAGTTGCAGACGATGGCGGTGAGCGCGCCCTTGGCGTCGCCGAGCAGCTGCGCCGCGTCGAGCAGCGAGTACTCGTCGAGGACGGCGGCGTTGCCCGCGAGCCCGGTGATGTCGAACACGAGGTCGCCCGAGTTCTTGGCGATGTTGCTCGCGAACACGCCCTTGAGGGTGCGCATCAGCATCTTCTGGCGGGCCCGAATCTGGAAGTCCCCGATCAGGGTCCGGGCGCGGCCGACAACGTCGCCGCCGCCGCTGATGATGCCCGCGAGGTCGTGGGCCGCCCACGCCTTGCCGCGCCTGTGAATGACGAAGATGTCCTTGCCGCCCGTCATCGCGGCGGGGGTGAAGGGCGTGGTCTGCGACTGCGGATCGTCGTCCGAGCCGAGATCGTTGAAGAAGTTGAGTTCGCCGGTCTTGCCACGGGCCGAGTATTCGGTCACGAGGGCCTGAATCTGGGGGTCGGTGGCGATGATGCCGGAGCGGTACAGGGCCGAGTTCTCGGTCGTGTACTTCTGGAACCACTCCTTCGCGAAGGGAGTGTTGAGGGCCTCGGTGAGGTCTTCGACGGTGGTGACTGCCATTTTGGTTTGAGTTGGGTTGGAGGTTGCCGGAGGCTATCCGGGGATGGTGACCCCGGCCTCGGCCGCGAGCTTGCGGGCCATGTCGGGGTCGGACTTGTAGATTTCGTACTGCGCGGTGGCGTTCTCGGACTCCTTCTTCCACGGGTTGGGGCCGGTGAAGCCGGAGCCGCCCTTGGCGGGGCTGCCGGACGAGGGCGCTTTCGCGCCGCCGTTGGCGAAGATGCCTGCGTAGTCCGCCTTGAACTTGTCCACGACGGCCTTCATCTGCTCCGCGTTGGCGAGATCGGCCTCGCCGACCGCCTCGCGAAAGAACTTCATGAAGGTGGCTTCCTTCACGCCCTGCGCGGGCGCGATTCCGTTCTCCTTGGCGAACGCGTCGATGTCGGCGATGCGCTTGACGCGCTTGTTCTCGGCCTCGGCGTCCTGCGCCTTCTTCTCCCATTCCGACACCTGCTTCTGGAGGCCGGTCACGAGTCCGGTCAGACGTTCGATCTCGCCCTTGCCCTCCGCGCCCTTGCTCTCGGCGGCCTTCTTGGCCTCCTCGATCTGGGTGGTGAGTTGGGCGATCTGCTCGTCCTTCTTCTTCGCGTCTTCCTCCGCCTTGCGGCGTGCCTTGGCGGCTGCGGCGTTGAGATCGGCGGTGTAATCGAACTTCGAGAGGAAGTCCTTTTCTTCGTCGGTCAGGGCCTCGGCCTTCTGGAGTTTCTGGAGAATTTCGGGGAATGTCATGGGGTTGTTCTTGGGTTGTCACGCGGAAGCCGCCGCGAGTCGGGTTCTTGGTTTGTCACCTCCGATTGCGCCCGGAGGAGTTGGGCGAAAGGGTGCGGGCGGGAGGCCGCTAGGCGGCGCTCGACGCGTCCACGAGGGATTCATCCGGTCTGCACGGCGTTCTGCCGCCATCTCACGGCCCGCAACACTACCCGCGCGGTAAAACAGCGGTGCGTCACCGAATCTCGAACACGAGGTCGAAGGTGATCGGGAGGACGTAGAACGGCTGCTCTCCGACCTCGGCGCGGAAGGTCGCCGTGTCGGCCTTGATTGCTCCGATTCCGGTGTTGTCCATGCGGAAATGCTGGATGTTGCCCCGGTTGTGGACGGGTAGCGCGCAGACGATCCGCATCGCCCACCGCTGCGCCGCCGCGCGGGAGAGGAACTGGCCGACCGCCGTGTACTTGAGCGCGACGGTGCCGGGCTTGGGCGCGTAGAAAACCTCGCCGCCGTACTGGACGGGGTCGTTGTAGAGGTAGAAGGAGTTGACGATATCGGCCTTCGTCTCTCCGATGAAGGCGTTGGTCCCGGCGGTCATGCCGGTCGCCTCGCACAGGATGCGGAGCGCTTCGTTTTCGGCCTCCGTCCATGCGGAGAACTTGTCGGACGGGAGCCGCCCGGAGTTGTCGGTGTGTTCGTTCATGCTTTCAGCGCCTCCTCGACCGCCCTGCCGAGGGCGTTCACGAGCTTCTTCTCAAACTTTGGCAGGTTGTCCGTCATCGCGCGCTCGATGAACTTGTCATCGGCGCGGGAGCCCTTCGCGATGGTGCCGGGGCCTCGGTTGCGCCACGACTTGCCCTTCTCGTCGTGGATTTTCTTGGCGTACTTCCCGGCCTCCGCGCCCTGCTTGACGAACACCTCGACGAAACTCCCGTTACAGTGCGGCATCCCGTGCGACCACATCGAGATCGACCGCTCAAGCCCGCCTGGGGCCGGGCGGGACTTGGCGCGCGGGTTGATGCGCTTCTTCCACGCGGCCTTCTGCTTCTTGGTCGGCTTCTTGCCCTTGGCCTCCCACTTCTTCTTGCGGACGGCACGGATTTCGGACATCTTCGGCGAGCGTGGTGCGTTCGCCACGGCCTCCCGCTTCCAGATGAGGCCGCATTCGTAGAGCGCCTTGTTCATCGCGCGACCGACGGCGAGCGGGAGCGCATTGAAGTCCGGCAGGGCGGGCAGTTCGTCAGGCATCCGGCACCTCCGGCGGAGTCTGGTCCGGCGCGGCTGGCTCCGCCTCGTCTACCGGCGCGAGCCCGAGCTTCCTGAGGTCGGCAAGAATCTCCTTCTCGTCGCGCGGCGGCTGGACCGGCCCGACGTCCACGCGTGGCCGGTACTTCTCCGACCTCGATTGAAGGAAGAAGATGATCGCCTGGACCTTCCCCGCCTTGATTGCCGCGAGAAGACCGGCCTCGGCGAACTCGATGCCGGACGCCTCGGCGTCGTTGCGGGCTGCGGTGAGTTTGGGCGATGAGTGAATCCGGCGCCAGAGGCCGGAGCGGGTGTACTTGACCCCGTAGCGCTTGCCGATGAGCCGGGCCGCCTGCTGGACGATGCCGTAGCAGTCGTTGAGGCATTCGATGACCTGCTTGTCGGACACCTTCCGGCGTCCGTCGCCGCCGCCCTGCTCCTCCTCGGACTCTGCGGCGATTGATTCCTCTGTTTCCATGCGCTATTTCGCTCCTTGACGTCTCCCGGCGGGTAAAAGCGCCCTTTACCGGGCGGGAGTGATAGAGGAACCTCGCAATGACAATCTCCGCCGCAAACGCCGACGCCTATTTTGCGCCCGGCAACCACTCGCAAGCCGAAGTCTGGCTCAAGTTCACGGCCCAGCACAGGGCCGGTGCCGTCGCCACCGCGCGCCGGATGTTCGAGCGGGAGTTCCGCCGGGCGCTCGACGATTCGGGCGCTTCGGACACAATCTCCTACCGGGAGGACTACGCCGTCTACGAGCAGGCGCTTTGGATTTTGCTCGGGACGCCGTTCGGGGACGGGAGCGGGGGCGACGCCGTCGCTATCCTCTCCGGGGAGACGCCGAGCGAGTCCACGGCGGGCGGGCGGAGGCGCGACCGCTGGAACCCGGACGCGATCCGGTGGCTTGGCGGCACTGGCGCTTCGACCGTGCGCGGGTAGGAGGGCGGCGCGCCGATGCCATCCGCCGCCGCGCAGAACGTGCTTGCGCTGTCCGTCGGCCTGACCGCTACGATGCGGAAGCAGGCCGCCAAGACGAACGCCGAAGTGTCCGACCTCATCAAGGCGCACTCCGGCGACGAGGGTGTCGCGACGAGCGCCGCAGAGCGCCAGAAGGTCTACAACGCGATTCTGGACAAGTACAAGGCGCTCGCGCAGAGTTGGGGCTATTCGTTCGACAAGGCCGTCGAGAAGCAGAACGTCGCAACGGCGAAGGCGACCGCGCGCGCCCTGCCGAAGGGCCGCAACCACCCGAAGCCGCTCACCGCCGACCAGAAGGTGACCGCCTTGAACGGGCGCACCGTCCAGAAGATGGTGGCCGCCGCCACGCAGTCGATGGGCGAGAACGCGGTGCGGCACCTGCGCAACGCGGCGGTGGCCGTGTTCAACAAGGCGAAGATCGAGGGCAAGACCGACAGGGAGATCCAGAAGGCGCTCGCCGAGGCGTGGGACGCGGAGGCGGGCGATCAGGAGACGCACCGCTTCGTGGACAAGAGCGGGCGGTCGTGGAGCAACGCGGCCTACCTCCAGATGCTGACGCGAACGACGCTCGCCACGGTCCACCGGAACGCCGAAATCAATACCCTCGTCGGGAACGGCTGCGACCTCGCGCGAATCAGCGGTGACGGCGGCGGCGAGGTCTGCGACGCGTGCCAGCGGTGGGAGGGCAAGGTCGTTTCGCTGACCGGCGCGACGAGGGGATTCCCGACTCTGGACGAGGCGAAGGCGGACGGACTCTTCCACCCGAACTGCGTCCACCGGATCGAGTATCTGGACGAGGACGAGATCGAGGAGGCGCTTGAGGCGTCCGGGCAGAAGAAGGCCGCGCAGGAGGCCGCAGCGGAGGAGCGCAAGGAGGACGAGCTTGAGCGCAAGCGCGAGTCCGCAGCGAAGGCGCGCGCGGCGAAGGCGGCGAAGCGGGAGGCCGAGGACGAGAAGGCCGCAGCGGAACGGGCGGCGAAGGAGCGGGCCGAGCGGGAGGCGAAGGCCGAGAAGGAACTTTCGGACGCGATTTCCGCTTACATCAAGTCGCGCCGCGTAGCGAAGGAGCACATTCTTGTCCTCATCGCGAAGAACGATTTTGACGGCGCTCGCAAGGCGCTCGCAGGACTGCAATCTGCGATTGACGGACTTGTTGCGGCTGCGAACAAGGCGAAAGCGGCGGCGGAGGATGCGGCATGAGTCTTTCCGACGAACTCAAAAGGGCGTCCGACGAGGCGGAGGCCACGCGCCAACTTGTCGAGCAACTTCGCGCGAAGATCGACGCGGCGGAGCGGCGCGCCAAGGCGAACGCCGAGGCGGTCAGACTCGTCGACACTTGGCTTCCCGACTTCGTGAAGCGGCTTGAGGCGGTCGAGAAGGACATTCCGCTCCACGCGCCGGAAATCCTGCAACGCGCGAACAAGGCGCAACTCGCATCAATTGAGAAGGACGCCGCCGACCTCGCCGGGCAGGTGGACGCGGTCGCGGACGCGGAAGATGCCGTCCGAACGGCGCAGAAGTGGCGCATACGCAACGCGCTGGATTCCCGGATCGCTTCCGCCCGGAGCCTCATCGCGGAGCAGAACAAGGAGTCCGTGGCAATCACCGGCCCGCTCGCGAAGGCGAACAAGGCGCTCAAGGCGGCTGCGAAGGCGCTCGCCGCCGGGGAGCTGGACAAGGCAGAGGCGTCACTCGACGATGCCGAGAAGGACGCGCAGAAGGCGCGCGCGGCCCTTGCCGCCGTCACGCACCGGATCGTAATGGACACCTACGAGCCCGGCGTCTCGGAGGCGGAGGCGAAGATCGCCACGGCCCGCGCGGACCTCAAAACGGCGCGCTCTTCCGCGCCGGTACAGGCACAAGCGCAAAACAAGACCGGCCCGTCGCCTCTTCCGTCCGCCACGTTCCCGGACTCCATCACACCGGACGAAATCAAGAAGCACACGATTTCTGACAGCATCGGCGGCACGACCGGAGCGCGGCTTGTCGAGTTCGACGGCGTGAAGTACATCTGCAAGACAACCGGCGGCGGGCAGGGCGTCACAGCCGAACACGTCCGCAACGAGGCGGATGCGGACCAGGCGTACCGCCGCGCCGGAATCCGCGTTCCGGACTGCCGAGTCTACGAGGTGGACGGAAAGACCTACAAACTCTCGCAATACATCGAGGGCGGCAAGACCCTCGGCGAGTGGATGAAGAAGGCGACACCGGCGCAGAAGGAGGCGATGCGCGCGCAGCTCGCGCAGGGCTACGCGCTTGACGCGCTCTTCGCAAACTGGGACGTGCTTGGAACGGCGCAGGACAACGTGCTCGTGGACAAGGACGGGAACGCGTGGCGCATCGACAACGGCTCCGCGTTCGGGTTCCGGGCTCAGGGCAGCAAGAAGAAGCCGGAGGAATGGACGAAGCGCGAGTGGCCTGATGAGTGGAGGTCGCTGCGCACGTCCTCAATCAACAAGGGCGTATATGACCAGTTGACGGCGCACGACATCTTCCACGCGTTCAACCGGCTGGATGTTGACTCCGCCGTTCGCGGGCTCCCGTCGGAGACGCAGAAAGCGCTTGCCAAGCCGCTTGAGGAAATGCGCCAGATGGGCGCGCGGTGCGCTGACTACGACCGGGGCGGGTTCCTTGCGGAACACACGTCTGATATTCTGGAGCGCTCATATGATATGTCAAAGGAGGGGTTCCGCGAAGAGGTCCCGAAGAAGATTTCGCAGGGTCATTACGGATTCTGCCGCCGCTCCGGTGGCGGTTCCGTCCCACAGACGGCATTCCAGAAGGAGTTCGACGCAATCAAGCAGGCCGCCATTTCAATCAACCACCATATCGGGAAGGGCGACTTCGCGGCAAATCAGAGTTCTGTTCAGTTGGCGCTTGACTCCAAATCCGCGCTCCTGGCAGCGGGGGAAGACCCGGATGCGAAGAAACTGCTCGGGTTCTTGAAAGAGATCGAGGCGAGCCAGCAGAACGGGTTCAAGACAAAGATCGGGCAGGTCGAACTGCCGAAGAAGGCGGCCCCGGCGGGCGCGCCGAAGTACAAGAGCCTGACCGACCACCTCTACGACTTCGCAAGCCGCTGCGACAAGGATGTCGGAGGGAACCCGGTGCCGATTGATGTTGAAAAGATCGGGAACTGCTTTGGCGCGCAGGGCGGTTCTTCGTGGAGCCACGAGGCGACAAGGTTGAAGATACTGAACCTCGCAATGAGAGGCAAGTCGTGGAATCCTCCTCCGTACGATCCTGAAGTCTGGTATGGAGCCAACGGATCGGAGTCTCCGGCATGGAAAAGCATCGCGAAAGACTATGCGCAAGACCCGGCGAAAATGGAACGGGACTTGAAGGCGCTCCGCCTATGGAAGTCAGCAACCACCTTGCTTCTTGAGAACGCAGACTTCGACGGCAACGACCGGAAGGCTCGGACGATGTTCGTCATCCGCACGGAAGGAGACAAGGAGACGGCGGGGAATCCAAAAGACGAGATTTCGACTTCGTTCAAGATGGGGAGTGAAGAATCGTTCTCGGTCTTCTCTTCCGTTTGTCCGGTTGCCGGAAGGAACTGCTTTGTGCGCGAAGTCCCGTATTCACGGGTCAGCGCAATCTATTTCATGGACAGGAATCCACAGGGACACGATATGTTCTGGGGCGACGCGGAGAACGAGGTTGGAATAGACGCAACCGGGCTTCCGACGATGTTTGTCGGAAAGCTCGGTAGAGGCGTGCATCCAATGGACCACAAGGCAAAATGGGACGCAAAACTGACGCCCGCGATGGCGGCGTCTATCCGCGCTCGATAGCGCCTTCTGGGAGTTCGTCAGTCGGGACGCCGAACTTTCGGTAGACCTCGCCAGCCTCGCTTTCCGACAGGATGCGGACTTCGGCCGGGAGGTTGCCGCTGCCAAACTCCGTCTGGCGCTGTATCAGCGATCCAACGATAATGCGGTTGAGGCAAATTGCCGACGCCTCGTCGTTCTCGTCCAGCACGTACACGAGCCCGAACATCGTCTGGTGGACGGCCTTCCCTCCGACGATGATTGGCGCCATGCCCGCGAACTCAACCCGGTATTTGAGCCCGTAAATGTCTTCCTCCGACACCGCCGTGATGCTGGTCGGCGTAGGAACTTCGATTGTCTTCATCGCTCGTCCTCCTGCTCCTGTCCGTCTCGCATGTCGCACCAGACGTTCATATAGGCGCGGTCGCGGATGGTGCCGTCGTGGACGGCGTTCTTGAAGTTGGTGTAGTCGATTGCATCGGCCTCGGCCGCGACGATGCGCGTCCAGTCGGCCTTCTTGAGGTCGGCGCGGTAGCGGTAGTCGCGCATGGGCGTCTCGGTGATTCGGGCCTTGACGCCGTGGGCTGCGAAGAGGCGTTCGAGATCGCCCTTGAATCGGGCGCGGAGGTGGATGACGCCCGGCTTCTGGGCGTGCTGGACGGCGGAGAAGAATCCGCTTTTGCAGAAGAGCCACATAGTGTGTTGTCCCTTGTAGTGTTGTTCGTGTTGTTGGTTTCTATTCTCTCACGTTTCCGTGAAAAGGTCAAAAGCCAGGCAAAAGGCGTTCGCCCTTGCGGCGGCGCGGTTTCGGCTTGCGCTTCTTCTTGGGCTTCTCCGGGGCGAAGGCGGGGGCGAGGAAGCCCTGCCGGTAGAGTTCGCGCCGCGAGTTCGTGCGCACGCGCTCCGGGTCGGAGCCTCCGCGATCCCGGACGGCCCGTTGCGCCGGTCTCAAGGTGAGCGACACGCCCCGGAAGAGGGTTTCGAGCTGCGGAACCTTCGCGACGGCGTTGCACATGATTTCCTTCACCTCCTGCTTGGACGTGCCGAGCGAGCGGGCGATCTCGGTCAGGGTCGGCGAGCCGTCCGGCGTCTTGAGCGAGCGGAACCGGGAGCCGATGACGAACATCTCGCGGTGGGAGAGGGAGAGGAAGCGCATCAGGAAGTCCATCAGCATCCCGGCGGCGGTTTCGGAGAGGAGCCCTGCGGAACCGGCCTCGGCCTCCCCTTCGCGCCGGTCGATCTCCTCCTCCGCGTCCGCGACGAGTTCGGCTGGTGACTTGTCGGTGGTCGGCGTGTATTCGTATCCGGCCTCGCGCAGCTCGTCGAGGGAGACGATGCCCTCCCGGCGGTCTATTGGGTCGAAGTTCCGGTTGGCCGCGTCTGCGGCCTGTTCCCGGCGGGCGCATTCGATGCATTCCTCGGTCGGGGCGTCCCGGTGCGGGCATCTGAAGCAGGAGCGGAGGGGCATTTTGGGAAGGGCGCAGAATTCGCGTTTTAGAGGGGGGCGGCGGTCCGGGTGGCAAGTTGCCCGCTCGGAGCGCCGGACGCGCTTCTAGGGGCCTCCGGGCCAAAGCAATCGGCCTTCCCGGCGAAGAGCGGGAGGTCGGCGGCGGCGTTTTCGGGCGGGCGTTGACTTGTTGACGGCCCGGCGGCGGTTCGCGGGTTGGGAGGGAAGCCCTGCGGGAGCGGGGTGACGAGGAGCCGGGTGCATTCTGTTCCGGCGGTGTAGACCTTCCGGGCGTAGGCCTCGACGATGACGGAATCGTCCTTCCAGACGATGCCGGTGAGCGCGTCGAGGAGGCCCTTGTTGAGGTTGTCGGCGAGGTCCGGGCGGGTTGTCTTGAAGAAGACGCGGCCCTGCTGGATTGCGACGAAATCGTGCTTTGGGAGAGACTTTGGAGGGGAGAAGAGGTATTCGACCTCAATCCGAAGGGGGGTGTCCGCGAAGGGGGCGAAGCGGAGCGGGAGCTGCGCGACGGCCTCAAGACGGATGCGGTTCTTCCAGTCCACGACGGCCTGCGGCTGGAACTTGCGCATGCCGAAGGGCGTGCGGGCGAAGCGGAAGGACTGGACGGCCTGCGGACGGCCGAAGAAAAGGAAGGCGAGGCGCGGCTGTGGTTGTGGGTGCGCAGTATGTGGCATGGGGGAGGGGGAACCGGG